>Ga0209425_10000842_pt1 | contig 36779 bp, 27 predicted proteins | sample COG_05_FD_184749 | JGI IMG/M metagenome (GOLD analysis project Ga0209425, IMG submission 184749) | Pelagic Microbial community sample from North Sea - COGITO 998_met_05 (SPAdes) (version 2) | ecosystem: Environmental > Aquatic > Marine > Neritic zone/Coastal water | place: Helgoland, sampling...
GTAACCGAGAGGGTAGATAATCCATCCAACGACGATGAACCAGCGGAGAGCGTTTGCGCTCCAGAGAAGTTCTTCAGAAATCTTGGAGTTGTCGACGCCCAGACCGTCAGTCCAAGGTGTTCCAGTGGCGACAATAATCATTGCCCAACCCATACCGCCAAGCAAGAGAGCGGGGATAGGGCTGAGGAGGCCGGCTTCACCGAGGTATCCGAATCCAATCATGATGAGAGCACCGGTGAAACAGATGCCGGTGAATCCGAGACCTGCCACTTTCTTGTCAGTGATGGCTTCCTTTCCAACAAGGGACGGGAATTTGAGGGCCATCAACGGAACGGTGATGATCCAATCCATGTATCGGTACTCGATAGAGACCACGCCGAAATCAGCGTAGACACCACGCATGTAGTAGTAGTGGAATGCAGCGATACCAACGATGAGCGCTGAAATCGTCATGGTTGTGCGGAATTGTGGAGCGACGTTACTTCGTTCGCTCATGAAGAAGACGAAGGCAGCACCCATTGAGATGTATCCGACGAAGAAGAGGAAGAAGGTCACAAGTTCCAGACCGTCATTTCCGAGGTCATCGGAAAGGAATGCCGGAAGTCCGGTTGTCTCATTCATATCACCGACCGCAGCACTGACCGTGGAGGCCATCGCAAGGGCGATTGTGGCAATCAAAAGCAGGCTCGTTGTTTTGGAGAATTTTTCAGTTAGCATGTTTCTCATTGCGGATTCCTGTTAAATGAGTATATAAATGGATGTTTTATTGTGAGGAAAATCACGTCTTTTTTTCATTTAAATTCAGTCACCGCACCGGTCTGAACCGACCACAATCTTGCGTAGATTTCATTGCGGTCGAGCAACGCCTCATGGATACCTTCCTCTGCTATTGCCCCTTCATCGAGTACAAGGATACGGTCTGCTCTTCGGATGGTTGAGAGACGATGTGCGATAATGATGGTCGTCCGCCCCTTTGAGATTCGTTCAATGGAACGCTGGAGGGCAGCCTCAGTCTCATTGTCAACGGCAGAGGTTGCCTCATCAAGAATGAGCAACGGGGCATCTTTCAGTACCGCTCGGGCAATAGCTACACGTTGTCGCTGTCCACCAGAGAGCCGATGGCCCCCCTCTCCTACCATGGTGTCCCATTGGTCAGGTAGTGCTTCAACGAACTCAAAAGCTTCAGCAATTTTAGCCGCTTCAACCACTTCATCATCATCGGCACTCGGACGACCGTAACGTATGTTTTCCATGATACTTGTTGGAAACAGGGTGATATGCTGGTCTACCAAAGCGATAGAAGACCGCAACGCCTCCAATTGCCATTTCGGTAAATCTTCCCCCGCCCAAGATATCGCGCCGCTTTGAGGCTCTGCGAAACGTAACAAAAGCCTAACGAGAGTAGTCTTTCCAGCCCCTGTTGAACCAACGACACCGGTTGTCTGTCCAGCCTTGAATGACAAGTTGAATGCATCAAAAATCCTCTCTCTGCCCGGATATCCAAAGGTTATGTCTTGCAATATGAGATCACTTCCCTCGACCTCCGTCCGTGCTGGCGTGTATTCCCCTTGGGTAATTTCAATGGGTGAGCCGAGAACATCGAGGACGCGTGTTGAAGAGGCCATAGCGCGCTGATAGAGGTCAAAAGTCTCACCGAGTCGGGTCAGCGGCCACAACAGGCGTTGGGTCATGAAGACCAACACCGAGTAGGCTCCAATCGCTAAGGTACCCTCAAGTGTTAACCATCCGCCAAGAAGAAGGGTTGCGGTAAAGCCGACGAGAATCGCCATTCGGATTAACGGAGTAAATGCGGCAGAGAGACGAATCGCCTCCCGATTTGCAGCCCTGTAGTCCTCGCTTAGGACTTCAACCCGCGCAAGTTCGTGAGCCTCAGCAGTAAAGGATTGAACCGTGGACATGCCCGATAAATCATTCTCCAAAAGAGCGTTCATGCGACCAGCTGCTTCACGGACGCGTGCATAACGCGGCTCCAAACTGCGCTGATAGCGAAAAGACCCCCATACGATAATCGGGATGGGTAACACAGCAAACAGCGCTACCTGCCATGAAATGAGCAGGAAAACAGCCCCCACGACCACGACGGTCGTACTAACTTGCAACAAATCATTGGCACCTTTATCCAAGAATCGTTCGAGTTGATTGATATCGTCATTGAGAATAGCCAGAATGTCTCCCTTCTGGCGATCGTCAAACCATCCCATCCCCTGTTTTTGGACATGGTCGAAGGTATCCAAGCGTAATTCATGTTGAACGGTCTGTGCTAGATTCCGCCATAACACGCCGTAGAAATATTCGAACAGAGACTCAAGTCCCCAGATGATGAAGGTAAGAACAGAGAGCAAAACGAGTTGATGCCAGGGGTCAGTTACACCAAGCGAAGCGAGCAGAGAATCTTCTCTCAGAACGACTACATCCACCGCTAAACCAATGAGTAGAGGGGGGGCAAGGTCCCAAATTTTATTCAATATAGAGCAAAATGAGGCCAAGCGAATGGTTCCACGATGTGGGCGCATGTACGACAGGAGTCGTTTGAAGGGGCCCGCTTCGCTCATAGCAGGCCCAGAAGGCAAGGCCTTGAGAATGCTCGCTTCATTCCACTACGAGCGCAACGCCTATGCCCTTCACGCCACAACCGCCAACTGAGCAGCATGCATGTAGGGGAAGGTACGGTTCTTGCCAAGGTGTGCCGCCCATCTTCCACGGCGCGCCATATCACCCTCATCGACCCGGCGAAGCAAAGCCCAGACGTGGCAGCGCAACGGGCAATGGTGGCGGTAGAATGCGGTTCAAAGATGGTTTTCGTCGGAGGCTCTACCGACACACCCGACAAAGTAGTCCATGCAACCTGTACGGCGATTCAAGAATCCTTTGAACTGAGAATGTTCGCAGCCAGCCAGGACCCAGAAAGCGACGAGATGGACTGGGATATCCCCGTTGTTTTGTTCCCCGGAGGTGCCCACGCTCTTTCACCCGCAGCAGACGCTATTACCTTCATGATGCTCATGAATTCTACGAAACGAGAATTTCTGGTTGGCGAACAAGTTCGGGGCGCCCCTCATCTTCATCAATTCGGGGTCGAGGCCCTGCCTACCGGATATCTCGTCTGCGCACCAGGTGGACGCGTTGGCGAAGTTGGCGCGGCAGAACTGATTCAGTCAACCGATACCCAACTTGTTGAAGCCTACGCTCTGTGCGCTAAAATGTACGGTTTTTCACTGCTCTATCTCGAGGCAGGCAGTGGAGCAACAACACCGGTCCATCCCGACCTTATCGCTCAAGCAAGAAGCGTTGAAGGGCTTACCTTACTGGTTGGTGGAGGCTTGCGTAATGGGGAAGATGTGTCCAAAGCCGTACGTTCTGGTGCCGATTGGATTGTTACGGGAACGGTTACAGAAGACGCTTCCTCACTTGAGGAATTACGAACACGCCTCACTGAAATTATCAAAGCCTGTTCGGCTTGAATCATTCGTCTGCATCGTCGTCAAAGAGGACGGGGTCACCCGTACCGCCGGGTGAGGGCGGTCGCACTTCATCGACATCGATTCCTTTCTCAATCACCGTTTCATCGGTTTTCAAATCAAGTTCAGCACCCTCGGCCAACTTTGCCATATCTTCGGTGCTTGGTGCTTTGATGGTACGCTCAAGGTCAGGTGCATTAGCGTAGAGCTCACGCTTGAGTTCACGGCTTTCATGACTCCGAACCAACGATAGAGAATCTGCAAAGACCCGACCAACAACTTCTCGAGTTCGTTCACTTCGACGAGCAGAATTCAACTCATGTTCCATTGAACTACGCTGATCCTCAATTTCGCGTAATTCAGCAGTCCGATCTTGGAGTGCGGCCTCGATATCGGTCATGGTCAAGGTCATTTGTTGCAAACGCTCATCGCGTTCAAAGACATCATTGTGAAGGCGACGCTCGCGACGTCGTAGCGACTCATATTCTCGGTTTCGCTCAAGCAAGCGACGCTTCAATTCTTCAATTTGCTCGACCAGATAATCATGTTCCGCAGAAACAGACCGCGGCCCTTGCATGACCCGTTCAAGTTGTTCCTCCAACTCTTCCAAACGTCGGTCTCGTGCGTCAAGAAGACCGCGCAAGCGGTCGGCGATATCACGGAGACGCTGGCGTTCTTCTTCAAGTGCTTCAGCCGCTGCTTTCTCAACATCGAGTTGACGTTGACGCTCATCGACTTGCTGCTTCAACAGTCGGACTTCTTCGGCCGTTACTGAAGTCAACCCAGCATCAGCCGCTTTTTCCAACGCCTCAACCATTTGTGTTATTCGGCCCTCCATCTCGCCGATGACCTCATCCTGTTGCGTAGTGAGGTCGCGTAATTGGGAGACTTCATGCTCCATTGAACTTCGTTCCTGTTGCGAGAGTGAGGATTGCTGGCTGGCCAACTCTTCCTTTGTATCATTGAGGAGGCGCTCGAGATGCACAATCTTTGCATCAGCCTCCTTCATGGATTGCTCTGATTCGGCGAGTCGTGCCACTTCCGGTGCGACCTTATCGTGGCGTTCTGCCAAATCCAGTTCAACAACACGTAAGCGCTGCTTGACCGTAACCAATTCGTCATTGCGTTTTCCGAGCTCGTCCCAGGCGACCAGGACCTCTTCAACGAGTTGCTCAACGGGGTAGCCTTTGAGCATCCCTTCAAGCGCTGCGCGCTCATCGTTGGATGAATTTCCAACACGACGGATACCTCCGGGGGACGAACTCTCTACAGCCATACGGCAACGCATGCCCGATTGACTACACTTGAACCTTCCCGCCAGTACAGGGGCGATGAGGCCGTATTTCACACCCTAATTTATCCACCGAATCAGTTGATTGAGGTGTACATGTCATCAGGCATGTCACTGGCGAGTTTGAGCGCACCAATGGCGACCGAGTTGATGGGGTCTTCAACACACCAAACCTTGACATCACCAATATCGGAAATCTCGCTTGCGATACGCTCTGCAGATCCTTCAATCAACGAGCCGCCACCAGAGAGAATGATGTTGTTGCGAAGAATGGGTTGGTATTCTGGGTCAGCGCCAGCGACGATCTTCTTGATAGCATTCCCAATCTTTGGTACAATCAATCCACAGGCTTCCTGAATCAAATCGCCGATGTCAACAACTTGTTGCTTGCCTTCCACGGATAATTTGACAGTGACTTCTCGAGCATCGCCACCAACATAGGACGACTCTTCTTTCCACTTGCGAACCATGTCTTTGGTGACTTGAGCGCCTGTGTACTTCTTCTTGATGAGTTCCATGAGTTGGAGGTCGAGCCAGTCACCTGCTTCGGTGATGGTAACTTGGTCTTCATCGGTGGGGAAGGTTCCGTACACCCGTGCAATATCAGTGGTGCCCGCTCCGATGTCAACTACAATAGATCCAGCGATTTCGTCGATTCCATAGGCGGTAGCGAAGGGCTCGGTGACGACCATAATGGCGTTGACTTGTCCACGCAACGTGGCTACGAGGTTGGACTTGTCTGTGAAGGAAACGTGGCTTGGGGAGCAAATAACGCCCAAAACTTCGTCGTATTCTTCGGGGTCTACGGTTTCGAGGAGGTGAGAGACGAAGGCCTTAGCAGCAGCCAAGTTCGCTTCATCGTCCTGTGTTACACCAGCGGCCATTGGGCGGTAAAGGTTGCAAGCGAGCTTGTTTTTCAAAGCATCATCACCGAAGAGGACGTCACGGCCGAGGAAGTTACGAGCCACAGCGTCTTTTGGACGACCAACGACGGTCTCAATTGTATGCATCTTATCAGCGCTTGAAGCGATGGTTGATTGGTAGGTTCCTAGGTCAATTCCAACATAAAGGCGGTCACTCATTTCATTCACCTTCCGACTTGCGGACATATGGGCGAGTTCGCCATCAACCTTCAAGGTTCACCTTGTTAATTTGAAGAGAATAGAAGAAGGAACGGCGCCCAAACAAAGCGCAGTAAGCCGTTTATTCTTGTTCATGAGGACTTCCATTCTCCTGAGCGGGAGACGTACCTGAAAAGGGCGGAAATGTTTTTTCTTGACGGGGGACTTGTCCATTCAACATTCGTAGCCTCCGAGCAACAACGAAACCCAACAACACCCCCGCCCCCCCGATCAACACCATCGACGGAATCATCAAACTTGTTTCATCTTGAGGTGACTCTATTTCGCCATCATAGAGGGTATTACTCCATGAAAATGAAAGGTTTTGACGCACGACACTCGCTCCCGCCGACCGATGGGCTGCGGGCGACCGGTTCATCGTCTCTGTACTTACAGCGATTTCGTACGAGGCAGATTGAATATAATATGGAGGTAAGTCGTTTGGAATACTCCAGTTGCATTGATGCAACGCCCCCGGTGTCGACGCAACTGCTGTGCACGTGAGCAGCGCGAGATTCGACTGATTCGCAAAACGCACCGTGAGGTTGGAAGCATATCCATCTCCATCTCCGTCTTCGACGCGCCATGAAACGAGAAGGTTGTCGCCGATGAGGCTGTGGTTGGTAGGGCCGTCGACAAGAACGGGAACAGGGGGAAGGTCGAGTGGATAGCAACCCGACGTATTCACCGGCCATGCGAGGTCGTTGGTGATACATGTATCGATGGGGTCAAGGATTCCATCTCCATCGCTATCATCTATGCAACCGTCGGAGTTTGTGTCAAACCCGACCGCATTTTCTTCGGGACAATCATCGTCAAGATTGTTGATTCCATCACCATCGTCATCGTCAATGCATCCATCGCCATCCATGTCTGAAAGACTGGCATTCTCCAGGGGGCAGAGATCATCAAGATTGTCTACACCGTCTCCGTCTCCGTCTAAATGGTCGTTTGAATCACGCTCAACTCCACTGACAATAAGGGCGAAACCCACGGCATCTCCGTCATTTCCAACAGAACCCGGAGTGCCGCCCGGTACAACGTAACGGGCAGCAACCTCAACCTCGATGAAACGGGAATCATTGATCAGCGATGCAGGAATATCAATTCCGAAGGTTGTTTCATTGCTTTGCGGGAAGAGTGTTGTATTACTAAAATCAACCACGTTTCCGTAAAAGGAAGTAGGCGTTCCATCACCCTGAATTCTATCGGCGAGCATAACGGTTCCATCATCCAAACGAATTCGGAGTTGAAGGTCATCAACAAGGGCGGGTTGGGCTTTAGCAGGATAGGCCAAACGAACCTGAACCGGTTCATTTTCAATGGGTGTAAAGCGATGACGAAACACATCACCGGTTTGCAAGAAGGGACCAGATGCACCTTGCCCAAACCACGGTTGTTCATCAAAAGCATCCAATCCCACACCGTCATCGGTGAATTCACCGAGCCAATCCGTAACGGTTGTATTGTCCAACCGATAACTATCATGAGCCCAAAGATGGCCACCCGGCGCTTCACCATTTACCAATGAATCAAGGTCAATAAGAGCGCTGAGGTTGAGCACACCCCATCCGTCGTAGGTGTTGTGAAGGGCAGTAGAACCGCCACCTCCCTCGCGGAATTCAGCGCTCAGCGGGGTTGCAGCCAGAGCAAGAGTGGCCCGAAGAAGTGGCCCGGAAGGCGTGAAACCAGCGCCGAGAACCACGCTTCGAGCATCCGGAGTCGCCCATTGAGGTTGAGTTTCGCTGAGATTGACGCTCGCTGTTGGCTCCCACGGCCCATGTATCCATCCTTCTTCGTACAGTTGCTGAATGATTCCTGCACCACCTGCGGCAAGTGGCGTGGCCATACTGGTCCCCGACGAGGACCTCAATCCATCGTTATTTGTATCCCAGAAGCCGTCCCCATTGGCCGATTGAATGCTTTTTCCGGGTGCTAAAAGGAAGATGCCATCGGTGCCTTCATCAGTCGGTCCGTAAGCGGTTGAACCCCAACGCTCGGGCGAGACATCTTTCGTGCTCGCACTCACGGCGATGACGTTTCTTCCATTGGCCGGCTCAAGAACGCCCTGGCCCCCGTTCCCCGGTGCGATGAAAGCGAGTGACCAAGGCATGGCCCGAGCATAACTGTCGAAGTGTCCCGTGCGTTGAGTATAGGCCGTCGTATCGTCGCCCCATGAGTTTGAATGGATGATTGCACCGTGTGCACTGGCTTCATAGAGCAACGCATCAACATCAGGAGGCATCCACCCTGAATCGTTGACAATGTCCTGAACAACAAGGCGAGCCCCGTGGGCCAAGGTACTGCCGTTAAGGGGCTCACCATTGGTTCGCTGACTCCATACGTCGCGACATGCTAACGAGGCAATAACGTGAGTACCATGTCTGTAATCGCTATGACCGGGAGTGTCGTTGCTGTCAATGGTGTCGTTGAAGAAGAGGATTTTCCGATGCGCCTCACCAAAGAAACCGACCGCAGGGTAGGTTGCATTGATTTCAGCGTGGGGAGACTGGTCGTCTGTAGCATTTCGAAAACAAGCGTGGTCAGCATCTATGCCACTATCCGCAACGCCAAAAACAACCCCCGAAGCATCCAACCCCAAAGTCCAGAAGGGATGCGAGGAAAACGAACCGTCTTGGATGACGTCACTCGCTTGACCGTTTCGTGCTTTTGTTGTCAAAACAGGCTCAATCCACAACACGCCTTCGGTTTCAAGGAATTGCTCAAGAAGGGTTTGAGAGGCAACATTCAATTGGATGGAGGTGGGCAAAACCGAAGCAACAAGGCCAGCATCATCAACAGGTACAGCACCAAGGGTCAACAGGTGGTTGAAAACCTGGTCTTTAACGGAAAGAGGAAGATTGGGTTCAAAGACAAGGCGAACCCGCTCAGAGTGTTCGTTACTCAATCCTCCCTTCCAAACAGCATCGCTGAACGAAACTGCTTCAACATGAGGGGGAAAAGCAACTCGCTCTGGATTCCACACAAGGAGCGTTTCTGGACTCACAACTCGTAGCGGGACAAAACCCGTTCTTTCGATATCCTGCCAACCTTGAGCATCCCAAACACCCTCTTTGAGGCGCAATAATTCCTCCTTTCCTTCACTTTGAGGGGGGGTCACCTGTGGGGGCGGGTTGAACCCTGAAGCAAGAGGGAGCACGAAGAGGAGAACAAGCCACCATGCCGTGCGCATGGCTCTGCCAGCCCCACAGTTTGCCTCAATCTATCGGTGGGTTGTTTGCCTGATGTCGCGCCAGCGCGTTTAAGGATGGATGGCAGGTCGGACGGCTTGATGAACGCCTACCGAGTTTCAGGAACGGCACCCTTTGGAAGCCAACGACAACAATTTTCCTTTGATGTTCCAGCGGAAAATGAAGATACTGCTACCCACCACGTGTACTCAATTCTCGGCTCACGCCATCGAATCGGCCGCCGTATGGTGAAGATTGAATCGGTCTCTGAAATCGACCCACGCACCTCAACAGAGCCTCAGATTCTTCACCACTTCCGCGAACAAATCGCAGCACAAGGTGGCACCATCGCCCCTACTGCCGAGGAAGAGTGAAGTCGCCACCGCCTTCTTCTACCCCGAGGTGTTGGGAGGTCTGAAGACGATGGTTGATCGAAATCAATTGCAACAACACGCACGCGAGGTTGAAGCCCTCCGTAAGCGGTTTGATGAAATCAACCTCCGCCTTGAACAAGTTGACACCGTCCTTGCAGAGCATGCCATCACCACCTCAGTCTTGTCGGCGCTGACGGCGCCATCCGACCAAGCGTCCATTTCAACACACCTTCCGATTGGCTCAGGAGTGAGCCTTCCCTATTCGCATACTGGTAAGGAGGAAGGCACCGCTCTGGTCGACCTCGGCGCAGGTGTATTTGGGGAACGCCCATGGTCGGACGCGCACGCTATCACCGACCAACGAAGGCAAGACATTCAACAATTGAGAGATGAATTAAAGGAACAGGCCGATCAAACGGAAGCAAGTCTCGCTGAGGTCGCTCAGAAATTTAATGCCTTAGCCGAAACCCTTCAGAATCAAGCTGCTGCACCTCAAACATTGAGTCCAGCGCCCACGCCACACGAGGAAGAAAAGCCTGCAGAGGACCAACCCCCGCCCCGCCGTCAACGTAAACGAGGGATGTTCGGCAACGATTTGACATTGGATGATTGAGGGAAGGCCATGGGACTGTTTGACCGATTCCGAAAGCGTATCCATGAGGTCGCAGACGAAACCGACCAGGATGCACTTTCGGTGGATGCAGCTTCTGAGGAAGCCAAAGAGTTGCTACAACCCACTCCACAAGTTCAGCCAGAAGAAGAATGGGACGATCTTGAGAATGTCGAAAGCACGCCCGAAGCAGCGCCCGAAACCGACGGAGATGATGATTGGGATACATGGGACGATGACGAGCCCATTGTACCGGTCGCCCTCAGTAAGAAAGAACGTAAATTACTCGAACGTCAAGAACGCGAACGAACGAAAGCAGCAGCCCAAGCAAAAAAAGCCATGAAAAAACGTGGCGCTGTTGAAATGGCCCGACCAAAAGGCTCCAAAGTAGACTTGAGCATGATGCGAACAACCACTGGCCGCCAACTCGTAGAAGTCAAACAAGCGCCAAAGGGGTCGAGTAAAACCGCCACAATTGAACTTGAACAAGGCGCAACCGTGGATATCGACCTTGGTGGTGGTGTGGTCAACGAAGGCGGGCGCATCATCAAACCCGGTCAAGGCTTGGACGATTTACTCGAGGAACTTGAGTGGGCGCTGCTTGAGTCCGACATCTCCCAACAAGCAACCAGTGCCATCATTGACAGTTTACGCAACGCGCTCATTGGGGCGCGTTTACGGAAGGGCGCAGACCTCTCCAAAGTGCTCGAAGCAGCACTCAAGCGAGCCCTACATACGCTTCTTCAAGCGGGTTATTGGGACTTTGATGCCTCGGTGAAGACCTTTATTGACAAGGGCGACGTTCCTGTTGTCATCATGTTGGTTGGTGTGAACGGAACGGGTAAAACCACGACTGCTGCAAAAATCGCTCAACGGCTTCTGAACAATGGCCTGAGTGTTATTGCAGCCGCTGGGGATACCTTCCGCGCAGGCGCCATTCAACAACTTGAGTCCCACTGCGAACGGCTTGGTATTCGCTGCGTCTCAAGTCAACGCGGAGGCGATTCGGCTGCAATCGCTCGTGACGCCATCGATTCTGCAAAGGCGAAGGGCATTGATGTCGTCTTGGTAGATACTGCCGGACGCATGCAAAACAAAACGAATCTCATGAATGAATTAAATAAAGTTCGCAAGGTCACAAACCCGCACCTCACCCTCTTCGTCGGAGATTCATTGGCCGGAAATGATGCGGTCGAGCAGGCAAAAATGTTTCAAGAAATCATGCGTTTTGATGGTGCCGTATTAACCAAAATGGATACGGATGCCAAGGGCGGTGCAGGACTTTCCATCGCCTTTGCAACCGGGCGCCCAATCGTATTCGCAGGCATTGGTCAAAACTACGAAGATTTACTCCAGTTTGAACCTCAATGGTTGCTTGACCAACTCTTTGAGTGAGGCGTAGGGCAAAAAGACCCCCACCCGCAGGGAGTTACATGGCCGATATGTTTGCCGACGAAGACTCCGCACGTTTTTTCCAGATGATTCAGATGCTGCAACGCTCAACCATGTTGCACATGGGCTATCTACCCGACCAAGACGGTAAGTTTCACTACGATCTTCTCGAAGCCAAAGAAGGGATTGAAGTCATTCGTATGTTTCAGAAAAAGACCGATGGCAACCTCAACGCCCAGGAGGTCCAATTGTTGCGTACCGTCATCAGCGAACTCCAAATGCAATTCACAAAGGCGCCACAACTTCGCCGCGAACGCCAAAGTGAACAAGCCCAAAGCGACGTCATTCGTGAAACCTTTTCTCAACCCCAAGACGGGCCGGTCGAAGACCTCTCAACTTCGGCCGATGATGGCGAAGAATAGCGGTTGTTTGATGTGCAAGAACATCCTGCGAGGATTTGATTGGTATGGGACTTGTGACCGAAGTTGATGACGAAGGCGCACCCACCGTGCTCATCGTCGACAACAACCCGATGTCGAGCCTCCGCCTCTCAAATTTGTTCAAAACGCGAAATTTCATTGTTGAACATTGCGAAGATGGCGACCAAGCCGTTGATGAATACATCCGCCTTGACCCCGAACTGGTTGTGCTGTCCCTCGACATTCCTTCGTTGGACGGACACCTTGCAGCCCTTGAAATGCGCGAGCACGGGGGCGAACAACGCATCGTTTTCGTGGCACCGGCGCGCATGGCTGACCTGGCAAAGGATGCAGCATTTTCAGCAGGAGCCGTGGCTTGGCTCCAAAAACCGATTTCAAATGAAACGCTTGAAGCCCAGTGGGCCAACATACTCGGAACGATTCCCGATGCCCCGGGCCTCGAAGATTTGGACGACCTCTACCCGGGTGATCGCATCAAGCCAGAAGCAGACGAAGGGCCGATGCTGCCGAACCTCCCACTTCCACTCCCCCTCCCCGAAGGCGGACTGCCATTACCCCTTCCCGAACTTCTCGTTGCGAAAATATCCACTCCAGCTAAGAAAAGTCGTAAGAAGTGGGTACTCGCCCTTTTGATTCTGTCCGCATTGGCAGCCGGAGCGGCTTATGGGCTCGGGTACATTTCACTATGAGGCGACCGAGCCTCGAATCCCAACCCCTTATCGGTTCTTGAGGTATTCTTCACCGTACCAGGTCCATTGCTCCATGGTCCACCCCGCAGGCAATCCCTCTGGGGGTAATGGAGGCATTGCGTGCATCGTTTGAGGTTGAATTGGAGCCACTGGCGTTAGAGGAGGCAAGTGGTGAAGAGGTGCATCAAACTCAACTGGGAGCGAGGAACGCTTCCTTCCAAAGAAGAGAAGAACACCGACCCCGATGAGCAACAACGGTAGTCCAAGGTAGAGGAGCATGGCGCCGAGTTCACGTTCTGTTTCCGAGTGCTTTGAAGCGTCCAAGGGGTAAGCATCAGCATCGTCGGACCAACCATCGTTGTCAGAATCCAAACATCCGTATCGGTCTTCAATCGACGTTCCGAATTCATCTGGGCAATCGTCCGAGGAATTGGTTCCCGTCTGGTCAGCATAACCGTCACCATCCGAGTCGGACCAAAGGAGAGGGTCGTCATCATAGGCATCTAAGCGGTTTTCCCAGCCATCGCCGTCCGAATCAGGGCATCCTAAACTTTCGAGTGATGAACTACCGGCGAGGTCTGGACAATTATCCGGCATAACGCCGTCAGCATTATCGCCGTAACCGTCACCATCCCCGTCTTGATGTTGGGTGGCTTCGTTTGGAAAAGCATCGTTGAGATCCGACCACCCGTCTCCATCAACGTCAATGCACCCGAAGCGGTCTTCGGTAGAGGTGCCGAACTCAACGGGACAAGCATCCGGTTCGAATCCAGTACTGGAATCCCCGTAGCCGTCATCGTCTCCGTCCGCATGCTGAGAGGTTACGTACGGGAAAGCGTCATTCAGGTCGGACCATCCGTCAGTATCAGAATCGGTACAGCCGAAGCGGTCTTCGGTAGAAGTGCCGGGTGTTTCAGTACAAGCATCACTCTCAAGACCTGCAGGGTTATCTCCGAACCCGTCCTCATCAGCGTCAAACCATTGGGTTGGTTCCGTAGGGAACTCGTCCGTGGTGTCACTGTACCCGTCGTTGTCAAAGTCAGCGCAACCCAAGACGGTGCCCAACGAACTCGTCCCAGCAGTGCGCGGACAGTCGTCCACATCATCGTTGGTGCCATCGTTGTCGTCGTCGAGGTCTTCTCCGGCATCTTCACAGCCGTCCCGGTCCATGTCATTGCCAGCATAGGAAGTAAACGATGGCGGGCTGGTCGGACAGAGGTCACTTCCCGCAGATGAAACGGTGCATGCCCAAGCGTCATCCAAGGCACTTGCATCACAGATTCGGTCGTTGTCATCGTCAACATCCTCGCCAGCATCTTGGCATCCATCGCCGTCATAATCCGTAGAGGCAGACGATTGCCAATCCAAAGCGCCAAGGGCGCAAAGGTCGGCCATATCATTCAGGCCGTCATTGTCGTCGTCCGCATCCTCCGCAGCATCATGACAACCATCACCATCGTGGTCGGTGGAACTAGAAGCGGTCCAATTGGTGTATCCAACAGAGCAGTCGTCGCCGAGGTCAAGAACACCATCGCCGTCGTCATCATCGTCGCATACGTCTCCAAATGCGTCCCCGTCACGGTTCAACTGAAGGGCATTGGGTGTGAAGGGGCAGTTGTCGACTTCGTTGCCAACCCCATCTCCATCATCGTCTTCGTAGGGGTCGATACGTACGACTTCATTTTGTGCATTGTCAACATAATACAGGTGCCCTTGAGGACCGACTTCAAGACCCATAATCGACGTCGCAGAGGTTTGAATTTTATCGAGGAAGGTGGCGCTTTTTCCATCTGCTGAAAGTTCGTATGCGGCGATTTTACCGTTTCCATTTTCGGAAACGAAGAGTTGCCCCTCGTCCAGAGCAATCCCCGAAGGGATGCTGAGGCCTGTAGCGAGAACGCCCCATTCAACTCCGGTAATTCGAGAGTATTCTGCAAGTGGCTCGAGGCGGGATGCGTCGTTCATGATGTTTGCCTTATTGGTAGACGGGTCATCGGTGTTGACCCAGACGATCCGATTGGCGCCCGCATCTGCAATGTAGAGAATTCCTGATGCCTTGTCCATGACCATGTGGCCTGGCTTGCCTGAGAAGTGGGAGAGTTGAATTTCTGAATAGCGGTGAACTACGGCGTCTGAGTGGTCATCTTGACCCGTGTCGTGATCTTCTTTGAAATCATAGCGAACCAATTCTCCGTAATATCCGTCGTTATACCAGTAAACGTTATCGTAATCATGTGCAATTCCAACGCCGTATGGAGACTCATGGTTCATGTCGATATGGCTGCCGAGCAGACCATTGCCGCTGTTTTGATTTTCCACGGCATAGTGGTCCAAAGAAGAGGGCCATAGGGTTGGCCCCATGAAATTGTTCGCAACGCCTTGGCCGCAATAGGTATTGGCCGTTTCCTGAGCAGAACCCCACATCCAGTCAAATTCAGGATCATAGGCACCAAAGGAAATCGCACTCACTTCCTCAAGGAAATGGTTGCTGTTTGAATCCTCTCGGTTTTGAGATGTTTGGTTAGCAAGACCCGTATTTTCAACGATGGTTATGCTGTCCGTGCCTCTATTCGCGATCCAAAGCTCATTTGCCCGTCCGGGGTGGAATTCCAAATCTCGAGGACTGGAAAGAGCATCAGAAGCATCAGCGATTACAAATTCGTTGAAGCCGACGCCGAACTTCTCAACGGGGTCCGTTTCCCCCCCCGCAGCAGCGTAGGACGGCAGGGAGAAGAGGAGGAGGACGAGGATAGAAATTGCAACTTGTTTTTTCATAATGATAGAGGCTGACTTTGTTTGACTTTTGAAATCTTGGTAAGGTTGTCTATGCAGTTTGCTGATTTCAGCCCCGGTCTCACTACTCCTCATTGGTTGGGATGGCGTGGAGGTTTGGACAAATGGATGGAAGCGATGGTGGACCATGGGATGTTCTCTGGCGTTTTCCGACCGACGACGTGCATCCGTAGGGCTGCCCCGTACGGCAGGGTCGCTTTGAGGTGTTGAGCTCCGTGTGTCAACTTCAGAGAACTTGGCGATGAAGAAAAGAGAGAAAAGAACCCATTCTTGTGTGTGACTTCTGCCAATAAGGGGACGGCCCTTTCAGCCTGCCACTCACGAACATCGTCGCCGAGCCCGAGGTCAAGAACATCACCTTTACACATCAAACCGCCACTTAACTCCACTTCATCCCACGTTCCAAAACCGTCAATCGTCTCAAGTAATGCTTCGTTGAGTTCCCCGGGCTTTTCTTCTTCAAGCATCGAAATAAAGCCCCGCTCGTCCTTGATGATACTGCTTAGAAGATGGACGTTCTTAGGCCAGTCAAGATTTCGGTTGGTGAATGCGAGTACCACTCGGACATCGACCTCATCGTTTCGTCCAATCCGTTCTTGATGCATGGCCATCAACATGCGAGATTTCCTTGCAATGCGCTGGTTAACCGTGCTGTGATTGTGGCTACTTCCGTTTTTTCGTTGTTGAATAAATTCTTCTTCTGCATTGATGACAAAGGTACCCGACCAATGCTTCTGCTCAACCACCAAAAGGCTGTTTCCACCAACAATAACAAGGTCGATTTCACGCTTTCCTCCCTGTTCTTCATCGGGGATCCGGACGGATTCAAAGACGTGCCACCCATTCTCTTTTCCAGCGGCTCGAGAAATCCGAGCCAAACGCTGCTCAGCCATTTCTCCCGCCCGATGGATGTCATCGGGGGGATGCACACGCCGCCGTTGCCGCCACCATGACCAGCGTGCAGACAATTTCATGATTTCACCGCAGCAATTCATCGACGCTGTTGACAATCACCGTTGGGCATTGTTCGGCTCCGTCCGGCAAGGCATCAACATCAGCTTGGGTTGCTTCGCCCGAAAGCACGAGTACACCAACAACCCCAGCGCGTGAGGCCATGGCCATATCGGTGTACAAGCGGTCTCCTACCATAGCGCAGCGGCCGGGCTGAAGACCTAAGGCTTCGATTTTATGAAGAATCATTCCTGGGTTTGGCTTTCCAGTGATGTGTTCAGGGTCAACGCCAGTCGTCGCTTTGAACATCGCAAGATAGGCGCCGACATCGGGCAGACCACCGTCAGGACTCGGGCAGACCATATCGGGGTGGCTTGCCACCAAAGGAACGCCAGCATGCATGAAAATACTGGCCCGCTCAATCTTCGGATAGGTGAGTTCTGTATCGTAGCCCAACACAACGTACTGTGGGCGTTCGCTTTCCGTGGAAATACCAGCCGATTCCAGCATGGACCTCATCCCCTCTGTCCCGACCAACCACGTCTCAGTAATTCCATTCCGCGCTAGCCATGCAAGCAAATCATGCGTTGAGAGAAGAACATCTTCCTCACTTGCTGGAAGTCCGAGGTGGTGCAACTTCACGAGATATTGCTCAACCGATTTTGACGAATTATTTGAGAGAAAGAAACGCTGGATACCTCGTTCATGACAACGGTCGAGGAAGTCCTTGGCGCCATCAATGAGCTCCCCTCCGAGGTAGATTGTGCCGTCCAAATCAAGGAATACAGCATCGATGTCGTTGAGTGTAGCATTCATCATTTTCCCTCAGAACATCAAGGTCTTGAACATAAACCACGGAGAATGCAGATTTTCTTGCGCCTCTTTGCTCGCGATCATCTCCGTCATCATTTCTTGGATGGCAGGCTTCTTGGATGCTTTCCCTACGAACCAGTTCAACAGCCAAGCACGGCGACTCATTTTTTGCATGCGAAATGAATTGGTCAACTCAGGGCCGAGTGCAGCCCACAGGGCGGCTTGATACGCCTCAGGTGTTTTGCTGTTGAGAATATGGTCGGCAGCCATTTCGCCACTTACCAGAGCATTACCAACACCTTCGCCACTGAAGGGGTCGACCAATGATGCAGCATCGCCAACCAGGAAGACGCCGTTTGCTGACGAGCGTCGAGGTTGGTTGCTGGCTTTCTTTCTCGGTGAGCCAAACGGTAATTGCCATCCTTTTCCAGTTCCTGGAATCATCGAAGCCTCTGCGAATCGGTCTTTGAACAGCGGATGTTCGTGGATGACTTCATGTTGAAGCAATTTGAGTTTCTTTTTCTGTTTATCAAGCAGCGACATCACCATGCCAATGCCCACATTGACCACTCCTTCTGCGACGGGGAAGAGCCAGAAATATCCCGGAATTACGGTATCAACAAAGTGAATTTCAATGTCCCCAACGTTGGCTTCACAACCTTTCACACCGCGCCAATATTCACGGTATCCGGCGCAATAATGATCACGGTCAACCATTGCTTCGCCGTAGGTGTCCTCGACCATGGATTTGGCAACAGGGCACCGGTAGCCAGCAGCTCCGATGATGTTGGTGGCGTAATAGGTTCGTTCCTCACCCTTGCGCCCACCGATGCGAACGACGATTCCCTTCGCATGGCGCATCGCTTCAGACCCTTCACCAGGGTCTTCCCCGCCTGCACCATCATCGTAGAGGACATCACGAACATCTCCGCCCTGGATGATTGCACCACCAGCATCTCTTACGAGCGTTTGAACTTGGTTGAAGAGGATGTGGTCAAATTGTTGGCGAGGTAGAGAATAGCCAGCCTCCAAACGAGCAACGTCTTCTTCTGGTAGTGCGACTCGAACGCTGTGGCCCTTGGGTGAAGAAAAGAGAATTCCAGTTACACGGAAATGAGGGGTGGATTCGAGGGTCTGCTTGACACCAAGGCGTTTGACGTGACTCAGTGATTTGCCGCCAACGGCGTCACCACAAATCTTGTCGCGGGGCCATGTTTCTTTTTCGATCAGCAAGACTCGCTTGCCTTCCATGGCCAAGTAACCGGCCGCAGAAGAGCCTCCGGGGCCGCCACCGACCACGATGGCATCGTAAGTGCCGCCAGCATCAGGAGTTTCCCCCGAGTCAATCGGCTGCTTCCAAGAAACATCGTCTCCTGTTCTCGGTGCGCCCATGACAGGAATGGGGAGGGGGCACTCTTTGAGGATATGCTTTCAAGACGATGATTTACCGCCACACTCATGACCCTTCAGCCCTTGGTCGTGCTATGGATGGAGTCGCCCACGAAGCCGGTGTCGACCTTCACCCTCAGCGTCGAAAAGCAGCTCTTGTTTTATTGAGTGTGACGTTGGTTTGGGGTGCGACCTTCATCTGGATGAAGCAAGCCCTCAATGCCCTCCAGCCGGAAATTACCAATTATGGAACCTTTCCAGTGGTCGCATTCCTTGTCGCAGGCCGCTTCTTCATCGCCATGGTTCTGGTGTTGCTTTTCTTTTCAAAGGCGAGACATGGTTTGCGTGCAGGAGACATGTGGAAGGGGGGTAGCATCCTCGGCTCTCTCATGTTGGTCGGCTTCGTGACCCAGATGGTCGCTTTGGACGACATCAACCCCTCAACCTCAGCCTTCCTCACGTCGCTCTATGTTGTTATGACGGCATTATTGACCGTTCGTATGGCAGAACATCCACCGCGAAGAGCGCTGTATTGGGGCGTATTGATGGCAACATTTGGTGCGGGGTTTATCGAAGGGCCACCGCATTTATCATGGGGCTTGGGAGAATTTATGACCGTGTTTTCAGCCTTCTTTTTCGCCCTCCACATCGTGTTCACGCAGCACTTCACTCAGCGGTTTGACCCCATAGGATTGACTGCAACCTCCTTTGTATTCATCACCGCAGGCTGCCTACTTCTGGTATTGCTATCCACTCCATCACTTCCCGATATGGCCAGCGATGTACTTTCACGAGAGGGCGTCCTGGTGCCGTTGTTCTTACTCGGACTTGGAGGCTCGTTCTTTTGCCTGCTCGCACTCAACCTTTTCCAGCGACACATGCATCCAGTCCAAGCGGCGATTATCTACGCCTTCGAACCCGTCTGGGCAACCATCTTCGGCCTCGGCCTCAATCTCGTTACTTGGACGCTTTGGATTCCGCTCGGAGGAGGCATACTTCTCGCTGGTAATATCTTGGTTGAATTGACCACGCCGCAAGAATCGTTCAAAACGGAGCAAGAAAATGAGCAGAACCCTTGAAAGAGCGCCATGATTTCGTAGGACTGTTGGGCAACATGTCAGAGGAGAACAACCACCACCACTTTGCCACCCACACTGTTCACAGTGGAACACAACATATCGGTGATGCGGTCAACACTCCCATCTTCCAATCCTCAACGTACAAGTTGACCGACGAACGCTATGCAGGATGGGCCGCTGGCGCACAACACACACTTCTCTATGCTCGTCTCTCAACCGTGAATTCAGATGCCGTTGCGCAAAAATTGATCGCTCTTGAGGGCGGCGAAGATGCTGAAGTATTCGCTTCGGGCATGGCTGCGATTTCCAGTACGCTCATGGCCTTACTCAACCAAGGAGATCACATGGTTGCGAGCGCAGATGTATACGGAGGAACCTACGGGCTGCTCACCGAAGAATTACCCCGCTTCGGCATCTCAACCACCATGGCTGACATGCGCGACCCCGCTTCCTACGAGGCTGCCATCCAGCCCAATACCAAACTGCTCTACATCGAGACGTTGACCAACCCGGTGCTGAAAGTATGCGATATTTCTGCTATGGTTGAGGTGGCTAAGCGCCACGACCTGCTTCTTCTCATCGACAACACCTTCGCTTCACCTTGGGGCTGTCAACCCCTCTCCTTGGGTGCTGACTTGGCCATCCATTCAACCACCAAATATCTCGGAGGTCATTCAGATATTATCGGGGGCGCGGTTATCGGTGCAAAGGACCTCATTGCTCAAATTTTTATGCGCAAGGTCCACTTTGGCGGTAGTCCAGACCCCCATGCATGTTACCTTCTCGAGCGCGGAATGCGCACGCTTGACGTTCGTATGCCTCGTATTTGTGAAAATGCAGCAGCGCTCGCAACCCGTCTGGAAGGCCATGACGCCATTGAGCGCGTTTACCATACCAGCCTCGCAAGCCATCCTGACTTTGAAGTCGCTCAGCGAACCATGCCTAAAGGCTCGGGAATGGTGGCCTTTGTCGTGAAGGGCGGTGACGAAGCGGCGTTGAAATTTATGCGTGGTCTTGACATCATCTACGAAGCAACCAGCCTAGGTGGGGTTGAATCACTCATTGAATGCCCGTTCAATTCCAGCCACATGTTTGTTCCAGAAGATGTCCGTGTTGCCGCAGGGGTTGTACCCGGCTTCGTCCGATTGAGCATCGGCATTGAAGATGTTGAGGATTTGTGGCGTGACATTGACCAAGCCTTGGCTTGATCTCATTCACCCGTAGTCGCTCGGAGCACAGCACAAGCGTCGTTCCACTTCTGTTGAAGCGCTTTAACTTCATCAACTTCAGCGTTGAGTAATGCTTGACCGATTTCATTCAAGGCAACCGTAGCCTGTGACCACGCTCCACCACGGTCTCTGGCGTTGTTATCGAAGTGCCATTCTTGTCCTCTCGAACGGCCTACGGCCATGAGCCATGCCCATGCAGCAGCGGCTTCATCCACGCTGTTGTGGCGAGCGGTTGCAAGCCGTTCGACTCCTCCCATGCCGGTGGTCAAGCCTTTGATGATGAACGAGGTGATCATTTTTGTTGCTACACCCGCCTCATCCATTGTAGGGAAGCGCGCTTTTTGTTGGGCCAGTGCCGTAGCCTTGTCAAGACCCTTCAGGAATTTCCCAAAGGCCTTTGGAGAGTTCAATTGGTCTTCCCAAATGGCATGGGCATCTTCTCCCTCAAGGCCGAGATACGCCAAACTCTTCTCCCCGTGGGTCGCCCATAAGGCATTGAGAATGTCGCCGCACGTCACCCCCGCCATCACTCGCAAACATCCCTCCTCACGGGATTCAGTGCCGCCCTTTGCTTCAATGCGAAGCGCTTGAGTTTCTTCGGTGGGTTCTAAGAGAGCCAGGCGGAGAATTTCAGCGGTCAACCCCTGCTCCTCTTTCGAACCGGAAAGGTCTGCCAACGCCTCGTGAATGGCTTCAAACGAACCCCCGTCCAGCCATTGTTCTCCGATCAACAAGCCTTCATCAATACCCTCCAAAACGGTCTGCTTAATCGCTGAAGCAACAACGCCTTCGTTCATTGTTAATCCCTGCCAGGCGTCAACAATTCGGCCGATGCCGTCAATGCACGGTTGAGGGAGCGGCGTCTCTGTAGGCCAACCTTCGGGGGCCCAATGTGCTTCAACCGTCAAAATAGATGGCAGGAGCGGAGGGAGCATGGAAAGGGCGAGGTGGTGAATGAACGGAGCGTCTTTTTTGGTGAACGAGGCGATGGCTTCGAGACCGAGGTAGACAGCGGGTCCGTGATTGAAATTAATTTTCACATATCCCGCTTTTGTGGGGCGACCTTCCCGAGCAAGAGACAGATCGACGTCTTCGGTAGCCCACACGGGGGCGTCATCAACACGGGATTCGTTGAGCTCAAAACGGGAGCGCGATAGAACATCACCCAACCAAGCCTCGGGTGGGTTTGGTTTGGGGCCAGTGCAGACAAAACCCCCGTCCCAACTGAAGAAGTACATGCCTCGCTTGGCGTGTTCTTCCCACGGCAGCATACGCAGCGTGAGATGGCTGTAATTCTGAATTCCGGCGAGATATCCAGGCTTTCCGTCCCCGCGTCGGATATATGATGCAGACCCGAAGGAGGTTGATTTGAACTGTCCGACCATAGTAAATTGCTCGTCATGAGTCGCGTGCAAGGAACCAGCGAAAGCCTTCGCCACAGGGTCACCGCGCTTCGCCATCATCTGCTTCGAGAGCCATTTCACGTCGTCTTTCCTCTTGATGATCCGTTCGAGGTCGCGAAGCGTTTTGGTCACAGGGTCGGTTCTCCCCCAACGCATCTTGCCCTCAAACGTCATGGCTGGCAAATGCCCGCGAGGATTGTCTTGAAACTGTTTGAGTTGCTTTGCCAACTTTTTGGACGTGGCCTCATTGGCTTGTTTGGTGCCTCGCATTTTCACGCGTTGCTTATTTTTGCCGGGAAACTCAACTTTGGACGGTCCTGCCACGATGCTCCCCAACCCAAGCGGCTCGGTGGTGATGTTTGAGTGCTTCTATGGAGGTTTCCTTTCACAAAGACCAACTATGGGCCTTTCCCTCTGGCAGCAACATGCTTCTTCGTCGGGATGGTCGCCGGTTCTATTCCAGCCGAAACCATCTCACACCAACACACGGCCGAATTGATTCATCAACGAATAACACGCTTCGTAAAGACGACTTCTTTTGCGCCGCCCCAATTTCCACAGTGTTCAGAAAAGGGTGGCCGGCATCAGGAATACAAACGTCGTCAACGATACTCCTGATGTGAGTCTACGATTTGTAGATGTGACTCAGATGATTGAGTCGTAGATTTCCAACAATTGCTCACGGACCGTGGCTTTCGTATATCGCGTTTCAACACCGTCACTCATTGCTTGAATGTCCCAGTCCATGCCAATCATGTTGCGCATGGCTTCTGCTAGACCTCCAGCGTCATCGACATCCACCAGAACGCCATCTTCGCTTCGGACGATGTCGTTTGGTCCACCGCAGCGAGTAGCGATGACAGGTCTACCAGTGGAAAGCGCTTCAACCAAAACAATCCCAAACGTTTCGTATCGACTTGGATGAACGAATGCGTCAATCTCTTGGAAAAAACCAGATGCCTTATCACGAGCGATTGGGCCTCGAAACTCCACCCTGTGGTTGATTCCAAGTGTGAATGTGAGTTGTTCCAATTGTCTTCTTAGTGGTCCGTCTCCAGCAATAAGGAGCTTTGCCGATGGAACTTCTTTGAATGCCTGTAGTAAGGTGGAGTGTCCTTTATCAGCAACCAAATTAGCCATGTAACCAAAGGTGAACGTTTCGTTCTTCGGCAATGGCGTGAATGGAAATTTATTCGGATCAATCATGTTGGGGACGGTGGTGAATTCTGACGCTGGAATCTTGAGTATTCGTTCTAAATCGGTTGCCAAAGTGCTGCTCACCGATAGTAGCCGGTGTGCCGATGTTAACGCAATCACTGCGGTTTTGCGTTCCCTCGGGCCAACAATTCCTCTTGCGAATACGCTCGCACCGACCGTCACAACATAGGGGATGTTTTCTCTTTCAGAGATTGCTTTCGCAAGGATTGCTCCCCACATTGCACATTTGGCATGAATGATGTCCGGTGGTCCATTGACCTCTTTGTACGCATCATACATCTTCAGTGCCAACCTCTCTCGAGAGCGGACAGAGGATTGGTAAATCAAGGGAATGCGATGAAATGGCCCGGGTTGAACTAATCGTTTACTGGCTCGAACGACGGTGATATTGTTCTCCCGACTGATTGTGATTGGTTCGCTCGGCCCTTTCAACCAAGTTGAGGAGGGAAGGTCGTGAAATCTCGCATGAATGACTCCGACTTTGTGACCGACTTCTGCAAACATCTCCGCTTGTTCACGAAAGAATGTGCCCAAAAGCGGTGCGTCTGAACTTGGGTACCAAGAGGGGACGAAGAGGATATGCCGTTCAGTCAAGCTCATCACTCTCCGTTAGTTCGTGTCCTCGTTGGCGAGTATGGTGCCACACATTTTCACGCAATGGTCCCTTTCACCGGGGAACTCTACTTTGGACGGCCCTGCCACGATACTCCCCAACCCAAGCGTCGCGGTGGTGAGGTTTGAGTGCTTCTATGGAGGTTTTCCTTCGCAAAGGCCAAAGAGAAGCGCCGCGTGTCGCTTGCTATGGTAACGGTCACCCTGCTGGGAACTGCCCAAGACGGTGGACGCCCTCAAGCAGGCTGCCAGTTGGAATGCTGCAACGCCCTAACTCCTTCAGACCATCGCCACCCAGTGAGTCTCGGAATTGTTGACTTGAACGGCCAAGGTCACTTGATTGAAGCAACGAGGTCGCTCGCAGAGCAACTCAACCTCTGGAAGCACCCCCCCATTCGTTCAGTGTCGCTGACTCATGCCCATTTTGGACATGTCGACGGCCTTGGTCTCTTTGGCAAGGAAACGCTCAATGCCAAAGGACTGTCCTTGTATCTTTCAACCTCTATGAAAACATTGGTCGAGGCGACACCACAATGGAATTTGATGGTGGAAGAAGGCGTCTTTGAACCCCATATTCTCAGCGGAGGCCAGCATGTTGAACTCGGACAAGGGTGCATCCTTGAACCCGTTGAAGTCCCTCACCGTGCCGAACTCTCCGACATGCATGCTTTCATCGTCCGTGGCCCGAAACGAAGCCTCCTGTTCCTACCCGACCACGACCGTTGGGAAAGCACCCTCGCCTTTCATCAATCCACGAGCATCCGAGCATGGCTCAGCAGCATGAAGGTTGACATCGCCTTGATTGACGGGACCTTTTGGAGTACCGACGAACTTTCAGGACGCATTCAAAACGAGGTGCCTCACCCGCCCGTTCAGGAAACGATTGAGCGCCTCGGCCAACGGAAGAACGACGACCCTGAAATGCATTTCATCCACCTCAACCACACCAATCCTCTTCACGATGAAGACTCAATACAGCACCAAGAAGTCACCTCGCTGGGATGGGGTGTGGCTCAGCAAGGAATGACGTTCACGTTGTAACCGGCGTCATTCCACTGGGCTGGAATACCAACATGCGCAAGGTTACGACGACATTTTCGCTGTCATCGTTGCCAACAGGTTTTCCATCATTTGTCTCAAGCGAGACATCCATATTCATCGTTCCGACCATTTCAGGGCTTGTCCCGAGGAATTCCAAGATGCCGATCAGGTCATTTTCCGTACCGTTCAATACATAATCGCCCGCACCGTTTTCGGCATACTGTGCTAAGTCGGTATTGGGGCGGATACTACCAACAACAGTCGTCGTATCACACGCCGTCGTCGTTCGTGTCGCATCATCGCTCTCTGAGAAAGGCCCTGCGAGACCGCTGTAATCGGGACTGGTGATAACATCGTCACACACGGCCGTGAAGGTTTCGCCCGTATCGCTGTACGTGATGGTCAACTCGGCGAGCAACACGGCCGTCATCGTTTCATCAATGACGACAGAAAAGGTCTGGGTTCCTCCGTCTTCCAGCGACAGCGTTTGAGACTCTGTCCATTCGCTCACGGTGTAGGTGAGTTGGTACGCTCCATTGCCCGAACTTGCGCCATCACCTTCGGGGGCAAAGGCCTGATAGGAACCTTCCACGACAGCGAAGGAAGCAAATAAAATGCCAGCGGCGATGGCCATTGTCTTTTGTGTTGGTACGGCGTAACGTCCGAATGGATTGCTCACGGAATCATGACGCCACCAGCAGAAGCCGAAGTGAACGGCAAATGCAGCCCCCATCCCCGGAACGGAGGGGAAGATTTCGTCCCCTAAGCCTAAGATTGACCAAACCACAACGGCACTCATGGCTGCGATCATCATTGAAATCGAATGCGTTGTATCGGGCTCATAGCCAGCCATACGAATGAGAATGAGAGGAACAAAGATACCACCTAAACCGTAGACTGCCAAGACTACAAGGGCAAAGACGGAATCGCCAAAGCCAGGGAAACCTTGGCCAACGAGGGAAATCGCCGTCGCAAACATAGCAACGACCAGCGTGACTCGCTTGGTCGTCTTGTGGTCCTGACTCCACTCTGGGCGTACGTCATCGGTGATGGCAGCGGTACAAGCCAACACCTGACTGTCAGCGGTTGACATGGTCGCGGCAAAAATCGATGCGAGAATCAAACCGCCGAGAAAGGGACTGAGTTCTGCCATGGCCAATTGAGGTAAACCGCTTTCAGCACCTTCGGCACCGAGTTCGGGGAGAAGAACACGGCAGGCTAGGCCGATGAGGAACATGAGGGCAATAAAGGGCGTTTGCCAGACGAAAAACCAAACCATTGCTTGCTTGCGGTCGTTGTCATCTTTCAGCGTCATGACTCGGGAAACGACTTGCGGTTGACCTGCAACACCCAATCCACCGAGGAAAAAGGCAGCAATCCAAAGCGTCGCCCCAAACATTAACCCGCTCGGAAAGATGTTGACCATGGCAGGGTCGATGGCATTCAATTCATTGTGCAATCCAGAAAGACCGCCCGTGCCTTTGAGGGCGACCACGCAGAGGATGGTGGAGCCGACGATCATGACGCAGGACTGGGCAGCATCTGTCCAAATCGAAGCGCGGATTCCACCAGCGTAACAGTAGGCGACGACCAGGACGAATCCGATGAGAATACCAATGATTTCCGACCAGCCCAGCATGGTTTGTAGAGCAACACCGCCAGCGGTGAGTTGGGCGGCCGCATAGATTGAAAGGAAAATGACTGAAAGAACAGCGGCGACTTTGGCTTCGGGCGAGCCGGCCGTTTTCGACACGAGCGATGACAAGGAGCGGATACCCCGTTCCTCACCCTGTTGCTGGATGTACTTGTACAACCATATCCAGGCGACTAATTGCCCAAGAGTGGACACCAGTGCAATCCAAATGGCCGAGTAGCCCTGAATAAAAATAAAGCCGATAAAACCGATGAACATGTAGCCTGAATTCCACGTGCTTACTGCGCTGAGGGCTGCCAAGGCGGGGTGCATTCCCCGGCCAGCAACAAGATAGTCGTCGGTCGTGTCTTCTTTGACGCGCATTGATGCAAGACCAACTCCGGCAAAGAAGCCCATGAAGAGCAAGAAGGACAGGAGGAGCGAAACATCGTTGGAAAGACCGAACATTATTCCCCACTCCGTTTCCACCGAAGGAGGGCCTTCTCTTCAACCTCACTCGTTCCCGCTGGGAAAATCAGGCAGTTCAAACGACCCCCAGGCTCGTCGGCCAAATTCCCCATTGTTGTGGTGACGATTCGCTGGTCCACTGTCCCCATATCGGAGCAAAGGATGACCTGTAATTCATCAATATCCTGCATCATGTAGCCTTTGACTACAGCCTGTTTGTGAGCCAAGAGGGCGATATCTTCAGATATCGGGTCGTCCGCAGTAAGGTCCAATTTCTTCCACATCAGCTGCATGGAGTGAACGGCGTCAGCGGGTTTCATCGGGCGTTGCTCCCCCGTCCCTTGCCCGGTGGGATCGAGGTCCAACAGGACGAGTGTGTGAAGATTCCGCGACCAGTTGACAGCCATCAATTCAAGGGGCGAAGTGGCAATCCAATCCCCGTAAGGATAGGTCAAGGTCACTTGACGGCCGAAGCGATAATTGGACAGACCGACGGCTCCAGTTGCCACCGTTGTGATGGAGATGCCGTGGTACACGCGACATTCAATGCCAGCTTGTTCCGCCCGTAATTGCAGGTCAACATGCGTCGTGGCTTGGAGCGGGTCACCCACGACCAAAAGAGCCACAAGACCTTCTCGTGCGAGGGAAAACAACGCCTCGGGATGTTCAACCTCGGGGCGCATGACACGTTCAATTGCCCCGACCTCCTTCTCCAATCGGGCCAATTCATCATCGGGCCAAAGCGCCGTGTAAGCCTCATACCTTCGGTGGTCTGCGCTCTTGGCGGCATCAATGGCGGCCTGAGTCATGCCCTCCATCGAACCCATGCCCATGCCGATCAGTAAGAGGCCAGAGGAGGGGAATGAACCGTCTTCGTTTTCCTGTGCCGCCATGCTCAAACCTCCGTGACGCTTGGATAGGGCGAAGGCCATGCGTCATTTGAGAGTGCCGAGCGACCAAACCCAAGTTTGGTTGCATCGCTGTCGTCAAGAGGGGTGGCTCTCCAAAGCCTCAGTCCTTCAGTTGGATGAAGGCATGCGAGGTATACCGTTGCAGGACCACGCGCCCGAGGAGGAGGATGGAGTCTGGCAGGGGCATGTTATGGTTCACAGAGAGCCCAAACAACAGGGGCCAAGCCATTGGACTGACCAGCTTCCACCCGCTCTCAGAGCATTGCCGTTCAACATCTGGCCGAGCGCCTACGAAATCCAAGGCGACGTCTTGATGGTCAAACTCGAGGCGAACGTTACCGAGCATCAACACGCCATCGCTCAGGCCATGCTCGACCAATTGCCCAACGTCCGTATCGTATGCGCGGACAATGGTGTTAGCGGCGATTTCCGCGTACGTGAATTGACACCTCTCGTGAGTCGTGATGGGAACCTGTCGACTCGAACGCGAATTAAGGAACACGGCGCAATGATGTGGGTTGACCCGAGCGAAGCGTATTTTTCAGCCCGATTGTCAACCCAACGTCAAGAAAGCCTCGAACGATTGCAGTCTTTCCGTCAGCGTTTAGGCCGTGGCCTTGTGGTTGCGGACCCCTATGCTGGTGTCGGACCCTCCCTCCCGCTTCTTCTGTCTGAGCCAGACCTTTTGTCGGGCTACCTTGCAGGCGACCTCAATCCCAAGGCCGTTGACCTGCTGAGGCTGAATGTTGAAATTTGGTCTGCAAAGCACGGAGGCGAACTGAATCCAGCGTTACAGGTCTGTGATGATGCACGTGCCTGGCAACACGACCCCATGCGGTCGGGAATTGCGGATGCTCTTTTGGTCAATCTTCCTCACGACAGTTTAGCCCATTTACCCGACCTTCTTCCCATTTTGAATCAATCCGGAGAACGCCTTTTGCGAGGATGGGCCATCGTAGAGCGGGCATCGCTTCCTCAAACGAAAGAAGACCTCATCGCCATCGCTGAAGGGGCTGGAGCGACTGCACAATCGGTTGAGGTCGAGGAAATCAAAGGGTTTTCAACGACGCGTTGTTTCATCGCATTTAACCTCATTTTGGCATGGGAATAAAGCGTTCACTTCATGAAGGCCAGCCTTGTCCCGTGGCCATGGACAACATCGTCAAGTGCGACTGCGGTGCGAGCATCGACATTGCAGGTGTGACGCCTCGTAAAGATGGCACCAAAGTATGGTGCAAAGTCTGCGGCATCGTGACAACCCACCATCGCCGTTAAGCAGATGGCTCAACGGCACGGTCCTCAGGGCGTTCTTTTCTCCAACCCGCTAGGCCCACCAAACACAGAATTTCCAACAGCCCAACCGGTACAGGCAGAAAGCGCTCAACTTCTTCTTCACGGTCCGTAGGCGGCGTGAAGGCCATGGAACTATCGTAGTCTTCAACTTGGATCATGAACCAATCCAAATCACGTGGGAGTTCAGCAGTCATGAATTCGTGGTCTTCTTGATTGACCAAGAAATCATCTTCGATGCGTATGCCGAACCAACCGTCGAGATAGATGCCGGGTTCAATGGTAATGGCGTCATAGGGCGCCAACGGTTGCTGGTTGTAGGACAGGCCGAATAAGGGGTCATCTGTACCACCGGAAAGCAAGGGTGGTTCGTGGACACATACGCCAAAACCATGACCGAGCGAATGAATAAAATTCTCACCAAACCCTTGTTCCTCGATGTGCGTTCTCGCAATGTCGTCCAGTGCCCATGCGGGGGTACCCGCTTCAATCAGCGGGAAGGTGAGATTCTGGGCGTCGTATACGGCCATGTATGCTTTGATGATCGTCTCGTTGGTGGTGCCACCTACCACATAACTACGGGTCACATCACTCACCCAATCGTTGACCCGGGCGCCAAGGTCGACCACGACGACATCGCCAATTTGCACTTGTTTAGGTCCTGCTCCATCGTTTTCTGGGTCGCCGTGAGGGATGGCTCCGTTAGCACCAGAGGCAACGATGGTTGAGAAGGAAGGCCAGTTTGGGTTTGATCCATTTTCAATCATAGCCCGGTCAATTTCAGAGGCGATGGAAGCCTCTGATAGATTTGCTCCCATCAAGACCTGCCATAACATTTCACGGGCAACGTGTTGACCGACCTCGGCCAATCGAACGGCCTCTCGTACCGAGTCGTCTTTGTTCGGAGAGATTCCGGTAGGTGAAGGGAATTTTCCTTCAAGAGCATTCGCTACTTCAGTCTCGCATGCCGCAGCAGGGGGCAAGGATGCAAGAAGGAAGGTGAGCAGAACTCCCACAACAACAGTCTTCCGCATGAAGTACCTAGCCCACCCCTCCTCTTTGAAGCATCGGCATATTCATGGTCGTCCCACCACCACCAAGGAATGAGTGAAGCCCATGTCAGACAAAGCTCTCGTCATCGATGTCGTGGATAACGGAGGGCAATGGACACATCGGGAATGGAGAATGTTGCGTTACCTCAAAGTGGACACACAAATCATCCCGAACACAACACCTGTTGAGGAATTGCGAGAGTTGGACGGCTTGATTCTCTCTGGCGGGGCCGCCCGTATCGGCTTGACTGGTGAGTTGGGCAATTGTGCGGCCTTTTTGGAACTTGACATTCCCATCCTGGGTATCTGTGCTGGCCACCAATTCATGGCGCGCCATTACGGGGGGGACGCTCGTGAATCACTCATTCCAGAATTCGGTGCGATGGAACTTCAACTCCACGATGGTGGAGGTAAGATTTTCGCAGGCACCAATGAAACTCAAACCGTATGGGAATCTCATAACGACGAAGTCCACGAAGTTCCCGAGGGCTTCTTTATCACCGCAAGCAGCCCTTCATGCGCCGTACAAGGCATGGAAAATGAACAAGGCGACCGGTTCGGTCTCCAGTTCCACCCCGAAGTCAACGATTCCGAGTTCGGGAAAGAAATGTTTGAAAATTTCGTGAAGGTTTGTGAAGCAGCGCGAACATGAACACGCATCACCATTTTTGGGCAAATTCTGCGGAATTGCTAATCAATAGACTTAATATGGACAAAATAGCGGGAAGAATTGATGTCAATGAACCGACGCACACTATCTGGCTTGCTTGTGACCCTTTTGGCGCTTATGGCGCTCTCTCCAATGGCAGTTCAAGCCCAACCAACAGAAGCATCAGAATTCTACTACGGCGTAGAATACGACTGGACAAGCCTGGACAGCGATTTGCAAAACGTCACAGGTTTGGACATTAACGAGATGCTGATGGAAATTATGAACGACGCTGACGCAGCCGGATTCAATCTTGATATCGGCCAGTTGACCACAGGCTCATCCAATGTCTATGTACATCAAACCGAGGACATTACCCCTCAAACCATTCAAGACCTTGACGGGAACGACGTCACTGTCTGGAGCCGTACAAGCGACGTTGTGTTGCGACACGGCCTTCTCTTCAACGGCATCCTCCTTACCGATTGGTCAGAGACAACCTTCGGAAGCGACCCGACCTCCTTTGACATCAACGTTCAAAGCGAGTTCGAGAACGTCCTGACGGTTGACATTCTTTACACTGAATACCTTAACGACGCTTACAAATTAGTGGGCGCTGATATGGACATCGACATGAGCGTTTCAGCCGACATGTCCGTAGGCGTTGACATCGCCCTCGAAGGCGGCGGAGAGGACCTTGAGGTTGACTTCGACATGGGTGTCAATTTCGGCTACGGCATGCAATCCACCGACGCCGTTTGGCGTCTTGGTGAGCCTAGCCCTTTCTACATTGAAGCATCAGCGAACGACCGAACCAGCATGAGCTGTGTTGAGGATGGCGAGGATACAGGCACTGAGGACGACTGGGGCACTGCATATGTTTACGATGATTGTGGGGCTATTTCTGGAACCTACACGGGAGAAGCAGACTACGAAGTGTTCCTCACCGGAATCCCAACCGAAGAATTCGGGTTTGACGCTGGTGAATTTGACCTTTCAGTGAGCGATATCTTTGCTCAATCAGGAAGTTACGATGAAGATGATTTGTCTGGTGAGGACGTCATTACCGTCAGCATGGACGGTGCTATGGACGGGGATTCTTACGAAGTGGACCTCGGCGACGGACAAACGATCGAAGCCTCGGCCTGTACCGATTGCCCCCCCGGCAACCCTGTCATGTTCACCATGATGGCTGGCGTTCTAGGCTTGTCGTCCGTGGCATTTGGAGAAGCCATCGGAGACGACCTCGCTACGAGCTTTGAGGACTCCTTGGTTGACACCATCTGGGGTTCAATGTTTGCCGATGAAGCTGAAGATGATTACGACGAATACGACCACAATTCCAACATGTGGATGTGCGACACTGGCGAATACATCCCCGAGTGGTATGTCAATGACGGCGGCGAAGACTGCCCGGACGGTTCAGATGAAATGGAGGTTTACGCTAACTATGGCACCTATGAGGACTGGGAAACGGAGGAAGAGGTGCACACCCTAAGCGGACAAGTTGATGTTGACAGCCTCACCTTTACCGACCGCATGTTCACCTGCGACGACGGTGCAACCGTCATGTGGGGCACTGTCGCAAATTACAACGATGATTGTGCAGATGGTTCCGATGAAGATTCGGATGGAACCAAGATGTTCACCTGCGATGATGGTGCAAGTATTCCTTGGTTAGACTTGAACGATTATTCAGTAGACTGCGCGGACGGATCAGATGAACGAACAACCAACGAGATTTACACCCTTGCAGCATCATTGTATGACGGCAATGGAAATGTTATCGCCCAACCTGCCACACAAAGCATTTGCGATGGCACGGCCTGGGGCACATGCGACCTCTCCACGGACCACGGCAATTACAACATGGACCTGGATGCCGCACCGACACTTTCCTTCGGAGAAAACGAAATGTGCACCGTCGCGTCTGTTTCTGACGCATCTGCGGTCGAAATCATGGCACAATCCATGATGTGCGATGGCATGTGGGTTGGCCCAGAACTCAGTTATTTTAACACTAACAGCGAGGGCATGTCTCTCAACGCTGAAGTCAGCGTAAGCCACTGGGATTCAGCAGACGCCGAATCAGATGTTGGCATCCACCTTGCTTGGATTGACTCCAACGACAATGTCATTCATGAAGTCACCACACCACTCAACGATGAGGATTACTCCACCTACGTTGAGGAAACCTATGACGTGTCGAATGAGGGCGAATACTGTGTGATTGTCTCTCTCATTGCCCCAGGCGCATCTGAAGGCTACGATTCTAAGGAAAACTGCGAGGAAGTCTCCGAAGAAGGTGAACCAAGTGAACGCCTCATGACAATTGCTGAAGCCTTGGCCGACTCAAGCCTTACCAACGTGCTTGAGGCCTTCGGAGAAAACCTTGCTACGACCTTTGATGACATCGCCGAAAACCAAGAAACACCAGAATTCCCCTACACAGACGGAATGTGGGCTCCATTGTGGAGCAACGACCACGCAACCATCGTTGGCGTTGGTGTTTATGCTGGCGACGACAGTGACAATCTCTACGTGATTGCAGGCCCTGAAACCACTGGATATAGCGACGACCTACCAATGACCTTCATCAGCCTGCGCTACCTTACTGGCGTGCCCGCCCAAGAAGCTCAAACGGAGATGGCTGATTTCCAAGACTTGGATGATATTGTTGATGTTGAAAACCACGATCTCGCAGAACTTGCAGAAATCCTCGAAGAAGCAGGCGTGGATACTTCAGAACTTGACTCAATCACTCCTGAAGACGATAGTGATGGCAACACTGACGATACAGAACAAACGGCTGAAGATATTGCTGAAGGCGCTGGTCTTCTCCCCTTCCTTTCGCCCTTGACCGTTCTTGCCATGATTGGTTGTGCTGCTCTTGCAGGCAACCGCCGCCATGGCGACAACGCGTGAAATCAAAAGGAATGAAGGAGAGGGCTGGCCGTGTTCCCACGGCCTCAACCGCACCGTGCCTTTGGCATCTTGCGTTTGGCTTTCACCCTACTTTTGGCCACCCATGTCTTCATTTCAGCGTGGCTTGTCGCGACGGTCGACGGTGCCTATACTGAAGGTAAACCAGCACCTACCGAAGCACACGCTTTGGTGGCAATTGACAAGGATCAGACACAAATTGACCTACGAATTGAACGAGCAACGGCCTTTTTCTTCTACACGCTTGAGCGGGACGACGGAGCCTCCGTACCCGTGAATAACTCTCAAGGGGGCGATGTTGCGGATGATGAAGGTGAGGCTGATAATGGTGCACAGCGTGACTGGTTGAGTTTCGGGCGAAATAGCATCAAAGCCTCGCTTGTGCTGCTGGTCCTGAGTGAACTCTTGATGCTGGCCTCGTTCCGTTGGAAGCATCATGTGCGAACACTTGTCTTTTTGTTCACGGTTGTTTCCTTTGCACTCCTTCCCGTGTACTATGCGATGGATTTGGGTGAAGGTGGAGACAATGAGAATGAGTCGACTGCAACCAATACTCCCGGCGCCAACATCGAGACAGTTTCCTTTGTTCATACCAATTCATCAACAGACTTCCAATTGATTTGGCTCGGAATCCAACTGGAGGCGGACTTTTCCGGATACGACCTCGGCCTTGTCACTCCTGAAAATCGGACACAGGTGGCAGAAGCCGTTCCATTGAACGGTAGTGCAGACGCCAACTCATTCATCGCGTTCGAATCAACGTTTGAAATTCAGTTGGGCGAAAACATCGATGCGCTCTTGGTATTGCCGTTCATGTGGTACCTTTTCCCCGCGCAAGGGGTCAAGAAAATAGCGCCTCCAATCGGCGGAGAAGACGAGTAAAGGTGGCGCCCACTCCGGGAATTGAACCCGGGTCGCAGGAATGACAATCCTGCATGATAACCTCTACACCAAGCGGGCAGTTTCAGTCCTTCGGGGACGCAACCGCTATTTAAGCCGCTCCATGTGGGTGAAATGGGTGCCACCATGGCGAAACCAAAAACATCAGCCGAAATTGCACGCGAAGAGGCAGAAATTGCACAGCTCGATAACATGCTTGGGGGCGCTTTTGGAGACATTGAAGTTCTTGAAAAAGCACCCGAGGGACCAGAAGAAACCAAAGAATCAGTTGACGCGACCCCTGCTTCGCCAGACCCTGTAGCCGAAGAAGCGACAGAATCCCCCCCTTCACAACCGCCCACAGGCCCACCGTCCGGCCCACCGAGCGGCCCACCATCTGGCCCTCCGAGCGGCCCACCATCTGGCCCTCCGAGCGGCCCACCGAGCGGCCCACCATCTGGCCCTCCGAGCGGCCCACCGTCCGGTCCACCATCGGGGCCGCCGGAAACAAGCACTGCTGAACCTCCCAACGAAGAACCTCCGAACGAGGCCGAGACACCGCCCCCAACTGAAACAACCTCTGGGGGAGAAGCACCAGAAGAACGAATTCAAGATGCAGTCGTTGAACCCGCGGCTGAGGCAGAAACAGAACCCGTCGCTGAAGCAGCGTCTGAACCAATCCCAGAAGAGCCTCCTGCTGAAGAAGAACCAGCAGTGTCCGAACCCATCATTGATTCTCGTCCAGAAGAATCTCCGGAAGATGGACAACCCTCCGCGGCAGAACTCCTCGCACAGAAAGAAGCAGAGTTGGAACGGTTGCACATGGAAAACGCCAGATTGCGCCAATCGGTTGTTGGAGCAACTGAAGTGATCGAGCAAATGGAAGAACCTCCAATGCCCCCGATGGTCGAAGAAAGCATCGTAGTCCCACCCTACGTTGTCGGAGACTTTGTTCGAATCGGTCGTCAATTGGACCGAGAACACCTCGTTCGTGCGACCATGGGAAGCGTTGCCATGGTTCATCCTGAACAACCTGGCATCATGATTGCAAGTCGACATATGACCCCCCTCCCTCGTATGAGTGAGCGCAGTCTCTGTGCAGGCCACTTCGGTACGACCTCTCCTCGGGGCGCTCCTTCGGATTGGCACGTCCTCGAAGTTGTTCTTGCCTCAGTAGCGATGGTTACAGGCGGTCCTGCTGCTGCCATCCACATGCACGGACCTCACACCACGGCGGCGAGTTGTGAGAAAGACCTCATCGTGGTGACTCCAATCGATGAAATGGGCAAGCAACATATCGGAAAAATTGTCATCGTTGACCGAGATGACGAACAACCCGAAGAATACCTGAGGCAAGTGGCTGAAGCACTTCAGCAGGGCGGCATGCGCTGCGTTGTCGTACGAGGAAACGGCGCTTATGCAGTCGGAGCAGACTTCGACCAAGCATGGGCCAATGCTGCGATGCTTGAACACAGCATGCACATCCACCTCTTAGCACGCCAAGCCAACTTGAAGATTTGATTCTTTATATCCACTCAAGAACTTCTCATCTCACAAGGTGAGCAGGCCGATGCCGATGAATAATTTTCCACCCGTGGGCCCTCTATCCCCATCGTTGGTCAATCGTTTATATGGGCTGGCCGTGTAAGCCTTGCAGAAGTGATTACACATGGATAAGAAAACGATGTTTAACGTAGAAGTAGCAGACAAATCTGGACACTCCATTGTCCAGATGAACCAAGAAGAAATTGCCAACAAGGCAGCCAGCGACAACAGCGCTTGGGTGTTCGTGAACGACCAACTTGTCAGCGCAGCTGACATTGCCGACATGGACCTCGA
>Ga0209425_10000850_pt1 | contig 36637 bp, 31 predicted proteins | sample COG_05_FD_184749 | JGI IMG/M metagenome (GOLD analysis project Ga0209425, IMG submission 184749) | Pelagic Microbial community sample from North Sea - COGITO 998_met_05 (SPAdes) (version 2) | ecosystem: Environmental > Aquatic > Marine > Neritic zone/Coastal water | place: Helgoland, sampling...
ATACTGCTTTCCCTGATAAAAGAGTTTTTCATTCAAACTTGGTCGAAACACCAAGGTACGGTGAGAATCCTCATCAAATTGCCTGTGCTTATCGCGATCCTATGATGCAAACCGGTATCTTGCAAGCCACAATACGTCAAGGTAAACCGCTGTCTTACAATAATTTGTTAGACGCCGATGCTGCGCTTTCTTGCGTTGCAGAATTCTCAAACCCTACCTGCGTGGTGGTTAAGCATGCGAACCCTTGCGGCGTGGCAACGGCCGAGACGATTGAAGCGGCCTTTGAGCGTGCGTGGGATGCTGATAGTAAATCTGCTTTCGGCAGTATTATTGCATTGAACGAACCGTGTAACGAAGCGGTAGCGCAACTGTTATCTAAGCGTTTTGTTGAAGTGGTGATTGCCCCGGGCTTCACGAAAGAAGCCTTAGCTCTATTGGCGCCAAAACCTAACATGCGCTTATTAGATGTCTGTCAGATTCCTGCAATTGAAGGTATTCAAGTGCGTTCAATCGTCGGCGGCGTGATTATGCAAAGTCGTGATGATGTGAATATTGATGTTGATGCGCTTGAATGCGTAACAAAAAAAACGCCGACAAAAGAGGCCTTAGAAGCGATGGGTTTTGCATGGCGTGTGACGAAACATATTAAATCGAATGGCATTTTGGTCGCGGGTGATAAAGTCACCTTAGGTGTTGGCGCAGGTCAAGTGTCTCGTATTGATGCGGTTGATTTAGCTATTTTAAAAGCGCCTGAAGATTTGTCAGGTGCGGTTTTAGCATCCGATGCGTTTTTCCCGTTTCGCGATAGCATTGACACGATCGCAAAAGCGGGTATTAGAGCGATCATTCAACCAGGTGGTTCTAAGCGGGATGATGAAGTGATTGCAGCCTGTGATGAACATGGTATTGCGATGGTCTTTACAGGGAGTAGATGTTTTAAACACTAGAGGGTTTTCATATGGCATTAGTTGGCGTGATCATGGGTTCCAAGTCGGATTGGTCGACGATGGAGCATACCGTTTCCATGTTGGAGCAGTTAGGCGTTCCCTTCGAAACGAAGGTGGTGTCTGCGCATCGTACACCGGATCTTTTATTCGAATATGCCAAAACGGCAGAAAGCCGCGGCATCGAAGTCATTATTGCCGGAGCAGGTGGGGCGGCGCATTTGCCGGGCATGGTTGCAGCGAATACGGTGTTGCCGGTTTTGGGTGTGCCTGTTGAATCTAAATCGTTAAAGGGAAAAGATTCTTTGTTATCGATCGTGCAAATGCCCGGCGGCGTGCCTGTTGGAACGTTGGCTATCGGCAAGCCCGGTGCAATTAATGCGGCGTTATTAGCAGCTAGCATTATTGGAAACAAACACACTGAATACAAAGAAGCGATTCGAAAGTTTCGTGAAGAGCAAACGCAAAACGTATTGAATAACCCAGATCCAAGTGAGTAAATGATGAGAGTAGGAATTATCGGAGCCGGCCAATTGGCTCGCATGTTAGCATTAGCGGCGCATCCTTTGAATATCCAGTGTCATTGTATGGGGGTTTCTAAAGAAGACCCTGCCATGCTAGTGTCTGATGTCACTATCGTAGCGGGTAACGATGAGAAGGTGATAGAAGAGTTCGCGCATACAGTTGATGTGATCACGTTTGAAAATGAAAATGTTGATCGTGGGCTTGCGAGTGTGTTGTCTGCCAGCTCTCCTTTGCGTCCGGGTATTGATGCTTTGGAAATGTCGCAAGATCGTTTGGTTGAAAAGCGTGGGTTTGCCGCATTGGATATTCCTGTTGCCCCTTTTGTTGCGATTAATTCGTTAGACGATCTGAAGGTGGCTGCTACGCAAGAGCTTGGCTTTCCTTGCGTGTTGAAGACACGCCGTTTTGGCTACGATGGGAAAGGTCAGTATGTTATTAAATCTGAAGATGATATTGAGAAAGCCTTTTCGTTGTTGGGCGAACATCCTTTAATTCTCGAAGGGTTCATCAATTTTGAGTGTGAAGTGTCGATTGTTGCAGTTCGTCGAAAGAATGGCGATACGGCGTTTTATCCCTTGACGAAAAACGAGCATCGAGACGGCATTTTACGCATTTCAACGGCACCGTTTGTGCAAGATGATTTGCAAACAAAAGCTAAAGCGTGCGCTGAAACCCTAATGACTTCAATAGAGTATGTTGGCGTACTTGCGATTGAGTTTTTTGTGAAGGATGGCGAGTTGATTGTAAATGAGTTCGCACCCCGCGTGCATAACTCAGGTCACTGGACGATAGAAGGTGCGCAGACTTCACAGTTCGAAAACCACATTCGCGCTGTGTGCGATTTACCTTTGGGCAGCACCGCGCTCGTGCAGCCGTCGATGATGATTAATTTTATCGGGCACATGCCGTTACGTGAAGAAGTGTTGGCCTACCCTGGCGCGCATTTTCATGATTATCAAAAATCAGCCAGAGAAGGGCGCAAGCTGGGTCATGTGACTGTGTGTTCTGATGTCGGATTTGATGCGTATCAAAAATTGATTGACTTGGCCTCTGAATAAGGTGGATCCCGTATCAAGTTCGGGATGACGTGCCATGCGTCTCCCCGGCCCCCGAGCCGGGGTCCATCAGATTAGAAATGGATCCCCGATCGAGTCGGGGATGACGGGGTAGGTATGCGTCTTCCCGGCACTCGTCTCAATGTCACTTTATTTGGGCGTTACAGGTGGCGCCACGCTTGGGTCAGGTCTAGAGGTTTCTTCTTTAGTTTTTTCAATCTTCTGTTTTTTAAATAGATGGTGAGGTGATCTAATCACACCCAAGAACGAATCAGTATTTCTTTTTCCCGCTGCCGGCTTTTTCTCTTCTGGTATAACCCTTGAAAAAATGATTTCTGGCAACATAGTTTCGGGCCCCGATTGCAACCCCCTTAATAAGTCATCATCGTTTAGCTCAGACACATCAGCGAATACGGTGGGTTTATCGAATTTAAGCTCTACCCTTTCACGTGTTGTTTCGTCTATGGCGTGAGTAATAGATTCAAGCCCAAGTTGTTTTAGTTGCTCTATGGTTTCATGCAGCATCAAATCACTTGTTGGAAAACCGATATTACATTGTCTATGTTCTGCATAACGTTTAAATAGCCCGACAAATTTTTGGCTCGATCGTCACTAAGCAGTGCTAATGTGCTAGTGAGTGCAGTTTCACCAGTGTGTTTATTTTTGTGATTTAGGGCTGCGCCCTTGCTCAGCAAGTATTGGGCCACTGTGTATTGGTTTTGCTGAGTTGCCGTGATTAAAGGCGTGTCCCCGAGTTCGTTTAGGCAATCCACGTTGATAATGTTTGAAAAAAGAATGAATAAATTTTCACTTCGCATGTGCGGTGTTGAGTGGTGGATTTATAAAAAGCATAGTCACTGTATCGATAACCCGGTTTATATTCTGCCTTCATATGGTTATGGAAGACAGTAAAAATGTTCTTTGCCTCTTTTCTTGCGGGTTGGCCGTGTGTGAATTCAAGCTTAATGTACTCTAAGAGATTGTAGTGAGTCAGTCCGTTTAGCGTAAAAAAAGAAAGCTTGGGGTTGTGCGAGCAGAAATAGAAAATTGCATGCTTTTCTGAAGTCATCTTTTGAATTAAGAAGGGTGGCTTCTTGTAAAACCCAGATCGATATAACCTAACCAAGAGGGATTGTGCAAATGCAAATTTTTTGTGCTCGAGCTCAAACTCAGAGGCTTGAGAATCGTTATCTTTGCCTGGGGATTGTAATAAGGTTTCTCGGTCTTAAGTTGACATTCGCATTGCATTAATCACAAGTTGCATTGGTGTTAGCTCAGATAGTGCGGCAGTAACATTATTTTGTGCACGACATAATGTGTATAATGGCAGCCGTTCGTCGCTTGATTTTTTAGCATAAGCGTTTTTAAGATGTTGTGGAAGCGAGCTTTAGTTCGGCTTTTTTTGTGGGTAAGCACGGCTCTCATCATTTTAATGAGCAGTCCATCGATAAACTGAGGTTCAAGTGGATCTCTTTTTGCAGTTGAAAAAAGATTGAAACCAGCTTTTTGTTCGCCTTGCATGTTTTTATTCTCGCTGTGATTATTGTTCGTTGTAGGGTAGCACAGAAAGCTTAAGGTAATATTAAGAGCTCAAGGTTTTATGATAATAAATCATAAGTTAAACCCAACTTTTCGAGCGAGACACAGCTTGCGTATTTTTATGTACCTGATAAAATTACTTTTAAATAAATAATAACTTACAGGGATTTACTATGTTTTTTGCAAAACGATTGCTAACTAAAACACTAACATCAACCGCTTCTTTTGGCGTTCGCTCTTCACAGTTAACCGGAATCGCACGCATGAGTTCATTTAAAAGTGAGCCACTTGCCATTCTCCAAAAGCCGGGCATAAAAGATGTTTTTTTTGACCCTATGCACAGTCAACAATATCAGGCCCAAATATCGAGCATGCTTCTGGGGGCTGCTCAAGATTCTGAGCAAGAAATCTCTGATGATTTAATGAGGCCTTATTCTGATTCGCGTAGTAATGTTCTTTACGCCGTTGTCTCTGCTGATGATGATACACCTGAAGATTCTTTGCATGACTTGGATGATTTAGCAAAACTTGGCGTTTTAACAACACCAAAGAAAGTGCTCAATACGGTGCTTGTTTTGTCCAGTAAGATTTACTTGGATATTAAGAGTCAATTAGTAAAACAAAACGCGCCCAATGTACTTTGCGTGGTGCGGGAGAAGGGGGAGATGCCTGCTCAAATTGATGAAACATCAACGATATCAGTAAATAGTCCATTGGTTATATTTTGTGGCGACAGCCAGCTAGATAAAGCATTTAAACAGGTGATGGAAGTCTTCTCAGAAGGCAGTAAAGGCGAGGCAACTAAGTTAGAAATTGTTGAAGCGATATTGAAATTGCATGAACCTTCCGTGTTGGATGATGAAGATATTACAGAAGAAATGTCTGTCTCAAACGGGTTGCGCCCATAGTTGTTATTGGCGCCGTCTCTCCGGAAATGAGTAGCATTATCCGGGGTCCATTCTAATTAAGATAGATCCCGGATAACGCGCTTCAAATCCTAAGCAATCGTTTTAGCCCTCGCCCACAAGTGGCGTTAATGAATAAATCAAAAATTGGTCTCCCTCACTTGTAGGAGAGGGCTGTGTTTTTTTAAATTTTACCCTCACCCTCACCCTCACCCTCACCCTAACCCTCTCCCGTAAACGGGAAAGGGAATTTTGACCATATATTTATTTATTCAACAACGCCAAAAAATGGGAGACGGAATTTAATCATAACCTAATTTTAGATTAAACGTCGCCTTGATCTTGCGCTGGTGCTTGAATTTGCATTTGTGCTTGATCTTGCGCTGGTGCCTGATCTTGCGTCTGGTTTAGTGCTTGATCATTCGATTCGTTGGTAATTTGATATTGAGATTGATCCTGATCCTGGGTTTGTAGTTCATCAGCAAATAGCGTCATTGGGGCTAATGCGACTAGGCCTGTTAGGGCGATGGTAGCGAATTTATTTTTCATTGTTATTATCCTCGTTGTTTTTTAAATACAAAACTATTTTACCGCGTTCTTAATGGCGATAATACCCATATTTGGTAACGGTTTGTATCACGATGCTATAAGAGGTCGCAGAAGTGACTGAATCATGTCATTGACTGTATATATAATAATGTATATGATCCGCCGTTAATTTAAACAATTTAAATGGGGGATTCGCATGTTTGGGAAGCACGGTCAAGTCGTAGGGTTATCTAATAGACCCTTTAAAAGACAACGAATAGAGGCTTGAGAAACTGGGGGCTTAGCGCCTCACTCATTTAGTTTGCGAATGCCTTCATTTATTTCGGATACCCCCGCCTCGCTTGCTTCCGGCGATATATCATTATCGTCTGACTGGACTGATACATTGAGCCCACCAACTGATCAAGGGGTTAGCAGTATGGTATCTGTTTCCTTGCTGCTCGGCGTATCGCGTTTTATCCCTGACGATGGCGGTATCGTTTTTCAAGGAGGAAAGGGGACCTGTTCTTTTGAGGCTGAGTTGGGAAAGGGAAAATTTGGCTCGGGGATTCGTATAAGCTCGAAACCTCAGGGCATCATCAATTTAACTTTCCGGCTCAGGTTGCTGTTAAAGAGCAGCATCTTAGTAGGGAAGGGACTTACCTTCATATTGAGCAGGTCAGAGAAGTTAATGCGTTGTATCAGCTGCATCGTTTTGCAGGCTTGTTTTGCTCGGGAGTAGATGAGCAAAAGAGCACTTCAGATGAGATTGTATGCAAAGGGCCGCATATACTCGCAGGGCGTATTATTGAAGGCGAACGTTTTGATAAATTTACAGGCGCGATGTTTGCTCACTTTAGAGAAAACCCTCAGGCCCACCAATTAGATGTTTGTTTGATGATGCTTGATTTGTTCCAAGCGCTATTAATAGCTGCAAATGATTTAAATTTTAAATCCAAACTAGTCCATCATGATCTTGCACCTCGTAATATGCATGTGCAAACTTTTCCTGATAAAGATGATATAGAAGTGAATTTTTTGGATTTTGGAGGAGTGCGCAAAGTTGGGGAGTCAATGTACGGGACCTTTACCTGTAATGAATACTGGTGTGATAAAACAGATGTCTTTGGAAAAACGGCCATGCCTAAAACAGATGCTCATTGTATTTCAGAAATAATGAATGAAGTTTTCGAGACATATCTATCGATAGTAAAATCACGAAAGCTGCTCGATATGGATATGGTTTTATTGCCCTATATCATTGACGGTGTTAAATACGGGTATGAAGGGCGACTAGGTTCTATAGATGCAATTAAGTCTATAAAAAGTTCCCTTAGTTCGAGAGGCCTGCAATTACGTAAACCTGCAGAAGATAAGGCGTGTTCAATCTTACTTGAGCTGAGTATGGGGGGTGGTGAAGCATCTCGGGTAGGTTCTCGGGGGTCTTTGCCGGCTGAAGAAGAGGGCTTGAAACAGATGGTAGAATCAGAGGCGCCATTTTCCTTAAAAACACCGAGTTTTGTCAATAATCTTCAGCGCGTTACATTGTCAGATAAGCCGAGTTTCTTTTCAGAAAAAAATTCAACGCCATTAAGAGCGGTGGATTTATCGGCAGTTTTTTCTGATACTCCTGCGTGCCGGGATGACGAATACCGCGTCTCCCTGGGCCTCTAGTCGGAGTCTATTCTGATTAAAACGGATCCCCGATCGAGTCGGGGATGACGGGAAAGGTGTGCGTCGCCCCGGCCCCCGAGCCGGGGTCCATTTCAGTAGCGGGATTATCAGGTGCAAATAAAGCATTATTTCCCTGTGCTCCTTGGCGCTGATTCTGTTATGCGTTGCTTTTTATGTGGGGGAGGGACTGCAGGGCCAGTAGAAAAAGCTCCTTGGGCTGCGAGCGCGCTGGCTGTAGAGTGACTAGTACGCTTTGAATTTCTCTGTGCGGCATTCAATAATTCGACTATTTTTATGAATATCGCCTCCCTTTCGGTTGTAGGTGCTGTAGCTTCCCAATCAGCGGCTTTTTGACAGGCGCTAAGCGCTGTTTCACCGTCTTTATTAGTGTGTGTGACGTCCGCTCCACGTTCTAGCAATAACATGACCCTCTCAACCTCACCATAACGAGCAGCAATAATCAGTGGTGTATCATCCTTATGATCAGGCGCGTTAATAACATCATCACAGAGCATCTCTTTATACGTTTGAATGGTTAAGCTAGTGCAGTGGCTCACTTTGCTGATCCAGGGCTGTCCTTTAGTGTCAGCAAGGTTAGCGCCTTTTAGGTGATTGAAAAGGGAGTGTAAGCAGTTGCGTCGTAATGGTTCGTCTTCTAGTTCGAGCATGACATCAAATACGTTTTGCCCAGAGGATTTGTCTTCTAGCTCAATTCTGGCGCCATTTTCTAAGGCGAGCGATAATGACGTCGAATCCCCGCGTTTTGCGACCTGCATTAGAAACGTGCTCTGGCTTGTTGAAAAGCGATGGTTGATATTAAAGCAGTCGTGTTCTCGAAGCAGTTTGATAGTGGCTTCAGTTTCTGGGACTAAGAGATCGCTCTCTTCGTCCTCGTCCAGTCCGCGCCATAAACGTAGTAAATTAGCCATGAGAACCTCGTAACCTGTACTTTCATGTCTTAATTTTACGATAAATGGGAATTTCTTAAGGAATGAAGTTGAGCTCAGCAGGTTTGCAAGCTCTTCTAAAAATTTTGGGTATTCCCCCTTTTGTAGTATCTGACAATAGGCTACTAACCAGTATTCCGCGAATGGGTTGAGGTCCGGAGAGTCAGTAAAGAGTCTATAGATGCAACTAAAGTGTTTTGGCGTTTTACACATAGCGAACAGACTGGAAGAAAGCTTCATGTCTGACTTTAATTGACCGAACTTGGAAATCGTTGTATCCGTATAACTGATCATATCCGATATGTCCTCATGAAACTCAAGCAGCCAAGCAAGGTTCAGTATTGTATTTGATTGGTAGGAAGGGTATTCGTTCGACAGCAGGATCTGCTTTGTCGTGCTTATTCTTTGCATGGCTTTGTTGTCTTGAAACAAACGATGCTCTTTGATGTTCTCATCTAAAGGGTAGTTGATAATTAGCATGCTACAAAACATATCTGGGCGCTTGTGTGCGTACGTTAACTTACTGCTTTTCTCTTCTTTGCTTAGCGCGGCGGTTGACAGTGGGGTGAGGGTTCTAGGCGAGTCAAAATTCTTTCTCTCGTCAACGGCTTGCATGATTGGCGTTTTACCTTGTTAGTTCTTTTTTCGAAAATACTGGCTATAGAATTTTCCTGGGGTATTAACGCGATAAAGTGCTTGCAAGTATAAATACCCATGAGATGCGTGAACGTGTATTAATGCTTGATTCTGCTGATATTGCTGGGGGTTTAGTGCTAAGCTTAGCAAGAAGAAAAAAAGAAGTTTATCCTGAGAGATTTGAAGGGCAGGTCTTCCGTCTAGAAAAATATTGACTTCATTGAGGGCTTTGATATTTTTCATAATAGTGCGGTTAAAAAATTTCTGAGGTTTGCTTTGGGTGTGTAATTCTAGTTTTATAAAGAATGAGGTGCACTCCAGCATAAGTGATTCATGCGTTAATAGAGGGAGGTCTAAACCGCTCAATCGACACTCCTTTTCGATGTCAAAATCATCTTGTTCAACAATATAATTTGCCATTGCTTTGTGCTTGTATAGAAGTGCAATATAAAAGGCAGTGTCGTGTTGTTTTTCATTCGTGCTATAGATTGGTACACCACTTTCAAGCAGCATTTTCATCTTAGACACGCTGCCTGATTGCGCGATAATTTGTCTAAGGCCTAATAATTCAGGATGTGTAGGGTTTGATTCAAGTCTCAAGTGTGGCAAAGAATCAGTGGCAGGTTTTTTTTTATGTTGATCAACAAAATTTCTTAACAAGAATTCACTGAATAACATTTTTATTAATTAATCTAATGAATATCGATCGCAGCAGCTCATCATCAACGCCTGCGGATTCGATATTACTCTCGTTCGTTTGTGTCAGCTGGTATCGAGTACTTTCATTCGTGAGTGTAAATAAATTTGCTGTTTTGAATTCTTCATCTTTTCCAATGCTCGTAAGCGCTCTGTCAAAAGCTTGATAATCAGAATGTTTTTTTACTTGAGTCGCTTGCGCTAATAGCAGTTGCAGCAAGGTTGTTCCAACACTCTTTGGGTTCAACCCTTTGGTGATCATTCTAGTCGCCATGGATATGTGGGACAGCCCTAAGCTCTCGCCAATCACTTTTTCTTTTGATTTTTTTAGGCCAAATCTTTCTGCAACAACATTTTGTAGCTTAATGCGAAAATGAGTTTCCCTGTCATCATTTAATCTTGCATGAATTAAAAAATCCCCAATAGCTTGTGTGACTATGGTATTTTTTGCTAATGAGAGTATATGATTTGAAATCTGATCGGCTTTGTATCGCAATGCGTTGATTGCGCCCTGCGCGCATTTTCCGGTTTCTTCCATTAGGGTTTTTAAATGTTGTTTTTTAGTGGAGGTCGGCGCCTTTGAAAACATCATGTAATGTAGAAAAGTCTCCAGATCTTTTTTTCCTTGTGAGGAAAAAGCCTTGAATATCCCAAACGATGTGGATTGAAGCTTTTTTGAGAGTTGGGTAAATAGCGTGTTACCTGCGAGAGGGTTGAGCTTGTATTTGGTCATCATGTTAAGAGCCAACTTTTCTAGAGTTTCAATTTGTCTCATCATTGTTTTGTTTGATTTTTCGAGGTAGACAGGTTTTTTTCGTCTTGATTTAGTTCTGCTTACAAGCGAAAGAGCTTTTGTTCTGCAGGAGGTTCTTTTAGGTCACTTATAAAGTGCTGAGTTAGAGATGGCTGCGTGAGGAAGTCTTGTAAGTGCATTTTGTGTTTCTCCTGTTTATATTTTTTTTATAGAACACATATTATTGTTAATTTAATGGATTCCCTGCCAAGATCAAGATGTCAAAATTGTTGACTTTACTGCATTGCTGCGAGCAGAAAAGCCGTGAGGCGATATCTTGAATGCATCTAAGTTCTATGCGCTAATTGGGTCAAGTCCGGGATGACGGTGTTGCGTGTCCGGGGTTACGGAGTGTGCGTCACCCCGGCCTCTGAGCCGGGGTCCATCAGATTCAAAATGGAGCCCCCGATCGAGTCGGGGGTGACGAGCTCCTTATGACATTTGTTTAATGCTAACCAACTGCTCTTCGAGTTTTCCTCTGGCAGTGAGCGCGTCTTGCAGTCGCACACGTTCTTGTTCAACCACAGGCGCAGGGGCTTTTTTCACATAATTTTCATTATTCAATTTACCTTCAAACTGCGAGATATTTTTTTGGATCTTATCTATCTCTTTTTGCAATCTTGCACTTTCAGCTTCAACGTCGATCAAGCCTGCCATCGGGATATGAATTTCCATGCTACCAACGAGAGTGGTGGCCGATTGTGGAATGTCTGCTTGACCGTTTGTCACAGTGATCGATTCGAGTTTGGCGAGTTTTTTCAAATAACTCTCAGAGCTTGCTAGCCAGCTTTCTTCGTTCTTATTCGTTTTATGAAAAATTGCGTTAATATCTTTTGACGGTGGAATGGTCATTTCAGACCGCACCGTACGAATGTTAACAATCACTTGTTGTAACCACGCAAATTCAGCTTCGATGCTATCATCAATCAACGCATCGTTCACAGTAGGGTAGGCTTGTAACATAATCGTGTTACCGGCGTTGCCTGTTAGCGGTGACACGCGTTGCCAGATCTCTTCAGTCACAAACGGCATAATAGGGTGGAGTAAGCGCAGAATGCTTTCAAGCACATTCGCAAGCGTGTGGCGCGTACCACGAAGCGCAGCCTCTGAGCTTTCTTCATTATAAAGAACCGGTTTAACCAGTTCTAAATACCAATCGCAGAATTCATTCCAAGCAAATTCATACAGGCAGTGTGCCAGCAAGTCAAAACGATACTCTTTAAAATGCTTGTGCGCGGTATCAATCGTTTTTTGCAAGCGCGCCAAAATCCATTTATCGGCTAAGGATAATGTCATGTCGGTATTGTCGATACCGGTATCTTTATCTTCCGTATTCATCAAGACAAAGCGTGACGCATTCCATAATTTATTGCAGAAGTTGCGATAGCCTTCTAAACGGTTCACATCAAAACGAATATCACGGCCCGTGCTTGCGAGTGCGCAGAAGGTGAAGCGAACCGCGTCTGTGCCGAACGGTAAAATACCGTCAGGGAATTCAGTGCGCGTCGCTTTTTCAATTTTCGGCGCCATCTTAGGCTGCATTAAGCCTTGCGTACGTTTTTCAATTAAGCTCTCAAGGTCGATGCCGTCGATTAAATCAATCGGATCAATCACGTTCCCTTTAGACTTCGACATTTTTTTGCCGTGCGGATCGCGAATGAGGCCGGTGATATAAACTTCAGTGAAAGGAACTTCATCCATAAAGTGCAAGCCCATCATGATCATGCGTGCGACCCAAAAGAAGATAATGTCGAAACCCGTCACTAAGGTTTGCGTTGGGTAATAACGACTAAGCGCGACAGTGTCTTGTGGCCAACCCAAGGTTGCAAACGGCCATAGGCTTGATGAGAACCACGTGTCTAACACGTCGTCATCTTGTTTTAGTTCAAGATCATCAGCTAAGCCATAACTTTTACGCACAGCTTCTTCGCTTTTACCAACATAGACTTTGCCATCGTTGTCATACCACGCAGGGATGCGGTGTCCCCACCAGAGTTGACGGCTGATGCACCAGTCTTGAATGTTTTCAAGCCATTGGTCGTAGGTGTTTTTCCAGTTGCCTGGAACAAATTTCACGCGCCCATCATCAACGGCTTTTAATGCTTTGTTGGCTAAAGGCGCCATGTGTACGTACCACTGATCGGTGAGGTAAGGTTCTAATACAACCCCTGAACGGTCGCCGTAAGGAATCGTTAATTTATGATCGTCGATTTTCTCAATTAAATCTTGCGCGGTTAAATCGTCAATCATTTGCTTTCGTGCATCGAAACGATCTAAGCCCTGATATTTTTCCGGTGCATTTTCATTGATCGCAGCATCGTCGGTGAGAATATTTAATTTATCAAGATTGTGACGTTCGCCCATCGCGTAATCGTTAAAGTCGTGCGCGGGTGTGATCTTCACACAACCCGTACCGAAGGTTGAGTCGACATAATCATCAGCAATAATGGGGATTTCTCTGTCGGTTAACGGTAGACGAATCATCTTGCCGACAAGGTGTGTGTAACGCTCATCATCAGGGTGAACGGCAACGGCCATATCGCCCAGCATGGTTTCAGGTCGGGTGGTTGCAACAACCAAGCATTCATCACTATCCACCAGTGGGTAACGGATGTGCCATAAGTGTCCGTCGCTCTCGACGTTTTCAACTTCCAAATCTGAAATAGCGGTATGCAGCTTAGGATCCCAGTTCACGAGACGTTTGCCGCGATAGATTAAGCCTTGATCGTACAGCTCAACAAAGGCGTGAATAACAGAATCAGAAAAACCTTCGTCCATTGTGAAACGTTGACGTGTCCAGTCAACAGACGATCCTAAGCGACGCATTTGTTCGCTAATCGTATTGCCGGATTCATGCTTCCATTCCCAGATGCGCTCAACAAAGTCTTCACGGCCTAAGTCGTGACGTGTTTTGTTTTCTGCGAGCAGTTGGCGTTCAACCACCATCTGTGTGGCAATGCCGGCGTGATCGACGCCAGGTTGCCAAAGTGTTTTGTCGCCTAACATGCGATGATAGCGTGATAAGATGTCCATGATTGTGTGTTGAAACCCGTGACCCATGTGTAATGTGCCAGTCACGTTTGGTGGCGGAATCATAATGCAGTAAGGGTTTGTTGCATCTTTTTGCGGCGCAAAATAATGCTCGTTTTCCCAGTTTTTATACCGCTTGGTTTCTATTGATTTTGGATCGTATGTTTTTTCCATGGACTTAATCTCACAGTTTATGTGTTGTTAGCTCGCAAGCATTTTGTCGGTAGGTTTTGTAGCGTTCTCTACCGAGTGCTTGTTCATTGTCGTTATTCGTAATAATTTCTGCTATCCGCCGATAGCGATTGAAGAAGGGCGGAATCTCATCGCACAAGTTCACGAGCATAGTATGGTTCGTGGTTGGCGGTGTGTCATGACCGATTTGCACAGGCGGTGCTGGATCTATTTTTTCATTGGCGAGACTGTGTGGTACAAAGCTGTTGTCTTTGTAGGTCCACAAAAACTCATCAAGTTGATGCGCCATTTCTTTCGTCGGTGCATGAATATAAACGCGGTGTTTTTCTTTGTACGCTTTTTCAATTAAGCGGCAAGCAAATGCGAGCCGGGAATCCGGGCTCGCATCTTGCAGAATATAGAAAGCAACATTTGGATTAGCCATTACGCCTCACATTTTGCTAATAAATATTCCATTAACATTGGGACGGGACGACCACTAGCCATTTTTCCGTTTTTCGTTGTCCAAGCGGTGCCTGCGATATCGATGTGTGCCCAACGGTAATCTTCTGTGAAGTATGACAAAAAGATACCGGCGGTGATCGTACCGGCTGCGCGGTAGTTTCCACAGTTAGCCACATCTGCGCAATCACTTTTTAAGTAATGCTTGTAGCTGTCCCACAAGGGCAGTTGCCATGCAAGATCTTGGCTCTCGTTGCTCGCGCCGATTAAGTCGTCAATTAACGGTTGATCATTCCCCATGATGCCGCTGGCTTCGTGGCCTAACGCAACGATCACAGCGCCTGTGAGAGTCGCCATGTTGATCACCACTTCAGGGTTGAACTTTTTACAGTAGCTAAGCGCATCACATAAAATGAGACGGCCCTCAGCGTCTGTGTTTAACACTTCAATGGTTTTGCCAGAGTAACTCGTTAAGATGTCGCCCGGTTTGTAAGCGGTGGACGATGGCATGTTTTCAACCGTAGGGACTACGCAAACCACGTTGATTGGCAATTCGTATTCACAACACGCTTTGATTAAGCCGATAACGGTGGCTGCACCACACATGTCGTACTTCATTTCTTCCATGCCGCCTGAAGGTTTGATAGAGATGCCGCCTGAATCGAATGTGACACCTTTTCCGACAAAGACAAACGGTTTGTCTTTCGCGTTTCCGCCTTTATATTCCATTGAAATGAGCTTGGCTTTGTTTGCGCTGCCTTGACCGACGGCGAGCAATGAACCCATTTTCATTTTTTTCAATTGAACATGATCAAGTACGGTGGTTTTCACTTTTTTGTATTTTGTCGCCAATTGCTTCGCTGTTTTGGCTAAGTAAGCTGGTGTGCAATCGTTGCTAGGCATGTTGCCCAAATCTTTAGTGAGCGACATCCCTTGTGTTACCGCGCGCGCAAAGTCCGCAGCGCCGGCAATGGTGTTAACGTCAGTTTTGTTGTCACCGTGTATTACCAATTTTTTTAATGCGTTAGGGCTTTTCTTGCTAAGGTAGTCTTCAAACTTATAGTTTGCGGTAAAGCACGCATAGGCGCTTTGTAAGCTTTTCCAGAAAAGATCACGCTTAGCGACGGTGATTTCTTCGAGGTAAGAGGTTGCGTTTTTCGCTTTGGTGGCATTCACGGCTTTCATTGCAGCAGTGACGATGTTGGTGTAGCCCTGAGAATCTGTTTTGTCGCCAGCGCGGACTAATAATACGCGATCAGCAGCAACGCCTGATAACTGAGAGAGTAGCAGTGTGCTACCGGTGTCAGCTTTTAAGTCGCCGTTAGCAATGATTTTTTTTAATGCACCTTTAGAGGCTTTGTCGAGTTGTTTGACGGCAGCGGAGGTGTTTCCTTTGCCAACTGAGACTATGAGACAGCCTGATTTCTCTTTTTCGATGGTTGTTGCTTTGCTTGAGTAGTCCATTTAGGCTCCTTAATGTTATTACAAGATAATGATACACACGAAAGGCGGTATTATGGCATAATTCCATCACGCGATAATAGGAAAAGCGCTTGATTCTATTTAGATACTTGGCAAAAGAAATTTACACAGCCCTTTTAGCGGTAACGTTAGTCTTGGTTTTGGTTTTTTTAAGCAACCAAATTGTCCACTACTTGAGCTACGCTGCGTCCGGTAAAATTGCGGCCTCGGTTGTTTTGCGATTGATTGCATTACAATTGCCCTATTTATTAGGTTTGATGATGCCGATTGGTTTATTTTTTGGCATTCTACTGGCCTTAGGTCGACTCTATATTGATGGCGAGATGACAGTCCTTTTTGCTTGCGGTATGAGTGGCGGACAGCTGCTCAGAAAGGTCTTCGTTATTTCTACGGTTGTGGTCATGCTCATTGCAATGCTCACCATGTGGGTGAACCCTGTGATTGCGGCACGCAAAGATCGTTTGGTATCAACCGATGCCCCTGAAAATGCCTTGCTCCAAACGCTTATCCCTGGTCGCTTTATGACCTCTAGCGATGGTCGACGTGTTTTTTATGTTGAAGATGTCGGTCGTGATCATTTAGAGGCCAATGATTTGTTTATCGCAGAAATGCCGAGTGATGACGATGCTGATAAAGCGTGGACTGTGGTGTCGGCCCGATCAGGTCATCAGTCTACAAATTTGAATACAGGTGCGCAATTTATTGTTGCCAAAGAAGGGTACCGCTATCAAGGTGTGCCAGGCCAGAAAGATTTTGTCATCGTTAAATTTAGCAAATACGGTGCGAAGGTCGATCAAGTCACGCCGACTATTGTGCGATTGCAAGAAGACGCAAAACCGACAGCAGAGCTTTGGCACTCTAATGAAAGAGATGATATTGCAGAGTTGCAATGGCGTATCTCAATTCCGTTGGTGGCGCTGGTGTTTATTTTCCTCGGTGTGCCGCTGAGTCGTGTTCGTCCGCGTCAAGGACGATACGTGCAGCTATTGCCTGCGATTATCATTTGTATGGTTTATGTTAACTTGCTCTTCATGGCGCGTGCATGGTTGGAGCGTGGTTTATTGCCCGCGTGGTTTGGGCTGTGGTGGGTGCATGTTATTTTTGCGGCGATCGCATTCGTGCTCTATAAGCGCCGTCATGGATTACGGATAAGGCGCGTGAGGAAAAAATGAGATTAATTGAGCGTTACATTGGCAGTACAGTTCTGTGGTCTATCGGCGTTATCTTTCTGGTTTTTTTAGGCTTGGAGATTTTTATTCAATTCGTGAGTGAATTGTCTGATATCGGCGATGCAGATTATGGCACGTGGCAAGCGTTTATATACGTATTGCAGTTAACCCCCAATCAACTTTATACCTTATTCCCGGTGATGGCTCTATTGGGTAGTGTGATAGGGCTTGGTGTGTTGGCGTCTAATAATGAATTGACGGTCATGCGTTCATCGGGTGTGTCTATCGCGCAAGTTTTTGTTGCGGTGCTGCGCGTTGCAATCCTTGTGCTGATTTTTACAACGGTGATGGGTGAGGTGGTTGGTCCTTATCTGCAGCGTCATGCGGATGCAAAGCGCGAGCTCTTAATCAGTGGCGGCCAAGCCTTAGAAACAGCGTCAGGTGTGTGGGTGCGTTCTGCGGATAATTTCATCCATATTGATGAAGTGTTGGATCATCAAAATTTGCGTCATGTGACCGTATATCAGTTTGATAAAGACCATCAGTTATCATTATTGGCATCAGCCGAGCGCGTTGAATACATCAATGGAGCCTGGTGGATGACTGATATTAAAGAGAGTGTGTTTGCTGACGGGCGAGTGACGAGTCAACACACAGACCAAAAAGTGTGGTCGGTTGAGTTAAGGCCTGACTTATTCCAGTTGGGGTTTGCGCAAGCTGATTCAATGAATTTAGTGAAGCTTTGGCATTATGTGCAATACCGCGCAGAGAATGGGTTGCAAGTGTCGACTTATCAGTTGGCTTTTTGGAAGCGACTATACCAACCGTTGGCGACAATCGTCATGATGTTGTTGGCTATTCCGTTCGTGTTTTTTGGATCGATGAGAGCCATGACCATGGGGTTGCGAATAATCTTTGGCGTATTGGTTGGCGTCGGTTTTTTTATATTTAATGAGTTGCTGGGGCAGGTGAGTATTGTTTACCGAGTCCCGGCACCGTTGGCAGCAATATTGCCAATACTACTTTTTGCCGTGATTGGGGCGTTAATGATTAAGCGCGCACGTTGATAACATTAGGATAACAAGGGGGCGACAGCCTTAAAGTGACAATGAAAGAAAAAAGTTCAATTTCAATATATTCATGGATTGTGTGGGGTATTGGCGCCTCATTTTTCTTTATACAATATTTCCCACGCATTATTCCAAGTATCGCTACTGTGCGATTGATGCAAGACTTTCAAGTTGATGCGTTATCCTTGGGCGGATTGTCAGCGTTTTATTTGATTGCCTACATCAGCATGCAAGTCCCGGCCGGTGTTCTGCTCGACAGGTTTGGGGTCAGGCGGTTATTAATCGTTGCGGTGTTAGCCGAAGCGATAGGGTCTTTGGTTTTTTCAACCACTGAAACCTTGCACATGGCGGAGCTCGCTCGATTCTTGGGTGGCTTTGGTGGAGCGTTTGCTTTTGTCAGTGCGATGAAGTTAGCAATTTTGTGGTTTCCTGTGCGTTATTTTGGTGTGTTAGCGGGTGCTACGCAGGCATTGGGTATGTTGGGTGCCGCGATTGGGCAGGGGCCTATGGCGTTTGTTCTGTCGGTGTATAGTTGGCGTACCGGGCTATTGTTTTTCTCGGTAGCCTTTTTCTTGCTGGCCCTTATTGTCTTTTTTGTTGTCCGTGATCGTAAGTCACCAGTTCATAAGCCGGGTCAGCACGTTGCTCGCCCTGAGAAATTAGGTTTCTTAGATAGTTTGCTCTTCGTGCTTAGAAATCCGCAAAGCTGGATTAATGCAGGTTACTTAGGGTTGGTTTACGGGCCGACCATGGTGTTTGCAGAATTATGGGGCGTGAGTTATTTGCAGGGCGCTTATAATATTTCGCATGAAATGGCAGCAATGGTTGTGAGTATGGTGTTCTGGGGTTGGGCTGTGGGTGGTCCGCTTACAGGTTGGTTGTCTGATCATATTGGCCGACGTAAACCTATTATGCTTGCTTCTGCGTTAGCGAGTTTGGTGTTAATCACGCTCATCATTTACGGCACATTTATACCGTTGTGGATGTTGTTCGTTTGTTGTTTTTTATACGGCGTAGGGAATACGGGGGTTGGTGCGTCGTACGCTTTGTCGGGTGAAATAAATCCACGACGTGTTGCAGGCACATCGATTGCGTTTGCAAACATGGCGTCAATTATTATTGGTGCGTTCATGCAACCGATAGTGGGTTGGTTGTTAGTTTTATTTTGGGATCAAAAAATAGTTGACGGTGTGCCGTGGTATTCTGTTAGCGATTATCAGCAGGCGTTCATTTCGTTGCCAGTTTGTTTGATCGTTGGTTTCGTTTTTGCGATTTTTATAAAAGATTCGTATTGTAAACCGGTAGAAAAGTAAAAAAAGCTTTTAATTCTTAAGAGATTATGTTCTAATTAACTCGTTAGCAAGTTGCCTTGGTGTTAAAAAAAATAAGACACTGAACATTGATGTTTATCAGGCTGGTTGGATCCAGTTAACGCTGGAGGATTTATTCCGAGCCCCCCGTTTTTCGACCAGCCTGATAAGCATCAATGATAATCCGGAGACGGAAATTGACCACTCAGGAAATCACAAACCAAAATGAAATTATTACTCGCGACGATCTTATCGCCATGCGAGAAATGGTTTCTCAAACCGCTAAATTTATCGCTCTTTACGAGCAAGCATCCCAAAAAATCGAACGACATGAAATTGCTGGCGCGCAACGTTTAGAGGCGAGCGAAGATTACTTCCGCACACGCCTGAAAGAAATAAATCATTCATTAGCTGAAATGCAAAACATCATGTCGGAAGTCGGTGTGGCGCGTTTTTCAGTTGCTGCGGAAAATATTTTAGCTGATGGGCAGCAGCACGTAGATGCGTTGCAAACTGCGAGCACCGAATTATACGATCGATTAGCCTCAACCTTGATGCATCTCGAAGAGTCCGTGAAGAAAGCCAGCGATGAAGTGGCTGAAGTCGCCAAATATGTTCGCTATGACGAAATTAAGCAAGTCACGCTCACTGCAGTCCAAAAGATTAATGAAACCACAGAGGTCGCGGTGCGTCGTCTAACAGGCACATTGTCATGGCTGCACTGGGAACGCATCTCCGTTATCTTTATTATTGCGCTTGTTGTGGCATTAACAAGCAGTTTCGTTGGCGGCGGCTGGTCATGGCATACTGACGCACAACCTGAAATGGTCGCGCAAGAACTCCAGGCCGGTAAAGCCACCTTAAGCGCTTGGCCAGAGCTGAGCGTTCAAGATCGTGAGCTTATCAAGCGGGCGCTGAAGAAAGTCAGCTAAATTAAACGGGGGTCAGATCCCGTCAAAGGTGATAGCATGCTCTGGCCCCATTTGATCTGAGCCTGCGCAGCCTCCAAATCCCTCCTCTAACTAGCTGAAAATTTCGTAGATTCTGGCTTCCATGAGGCGCGATGGATTCTTTTTCAAGTAGTTAAATAACAATTAGCCCGTCAGTGGGCGCGCTAAATTTTTTCTATAATAAAAAGGTTAACTACACTAGCTCGTGCTACTCAAAAATCAATACGTTGAGTTAGGAGTTAGGGGAGGGGAGCTTGCAGCACTTACAAAATAGTACCCTAATACGCGCGATTAAATGGCGTAGACAAATGCATGCTGAGGATCGCAATTCAGAGAGCTCTTTTATCATTGCTCTTAGTGTGGCTTTGTTTGCCGTTTTCTACAGTGAAAAAGGGAGTGCGCAAAACAGCCTAGAACTTCTCGACATTTTTAACCCCGATGCCTTGAATTCTTGCGGCTTAGGCCTAAACTCAAATGATGGCGCTGGAGTTTTCATGGCATCAAGCTTGCCAAATGGCAAAACGCCGACAAGGAATATTGCTATTGGCGACCTGAATGGCGATGGGGTAGTCGCCTCAGTTGATGAAAATGGATTACCTAATCTCTCTGGAGAATTGATGTGGTCAGCTGGACTGCAGGGGATCGTTTCTAATCAGGTGATAAATCTCAATACGTTGCTGGTCGCAAATGACATAGATCAAAATGACACGCCCACGATTGATCCTGACAGCATCGTTATAACGGATAACATATTGTCTGATGCTCCTGGTGCAGCGGGCATGCTCAACGTTTCTGGGTTCAGTATCATTATTGACACGGGCCAGTTTGATTATTTGCCAACCGGGGACAGGGCAATCTTCGACGTGACATTTGATATCGTTTCTGGTGCTGATATTGTCTCTCGAACAGTCGAGCTGAGCGTCAATGGCACTGTAGGATCGGTCGTCAATATTATTGAAGGTACGATCAATGGAGAGGTGTTGTTGGGCACGGTTGGTAATGACCTGATTCTGGGTAATGGCAATGCCGATGGCGGATTTGAATATCTCTTTGGTAGCGATGGGGGTGATATTCTCTTAGGAACCAATGAGAGCGAGGACTTTGACGGGGGAGTTGGCAGCGATATTATTCACACCGGGGGGAATGATCCAAGCATTGGCGATTATACTCAGGCCTCACTAGGCGATGACGTCATCAATTTTGGAGGAAACCTTGTTGGTTTCCAAATAGTGAACTATGGCAGCATGTCAGCCGCCATTACTGCCAATCTGAACTCCTTTGATAACACGGGATCCGTAGATAAAGGCATCAATATCAATCTGGCGACCGGTATTATCAATGATGATGGATTTGGTAATTCGGAGACAATTACTGGGTCAGGTCGTGCCAGTGAAATTCGAGGCACCGATTTCGGCGATACCATGGTCGGTTCGGGATTTGATGATTCATTCATTATTCGTGGTGGCAGTGATTCAGTAAGTGGTGGGCTTGGGTTTGACCGGGTCGTCTATGAAGGCGGCGATGTTGGTAGCTTGACTGTTGACCTGGGGGCGCAGACGGCTTCGGGAACTTGGGGCGGCAATCCGTTCACCGACACATTGGGCAGCATCGAGTAGGTGCGCGGTGGCGGTGAAGACGACAACATGTTTGGAACCATTGCTAACGAACGCTTTGAGGGCCAAGGTGGTGACGATGGTTTGCAAGGCGGCGGCCTGGATGAGTACTACGGGAATGATGGCGATGACACTGTTACAGTTTCAGCGCTCGATTATGCGTTGGCAGACGGGGGTGATGGACAGGATACTCTGGTGTTTGCTGGTGGAGGGCAGATCATCGATTTTACTATGGATGAGTATCCCGAAACAACTTCGTTTGAACGCATCGACTTGGGTTCGAGTGACGGCATCACGACGCTTGTTGTTGACGAGTAGAATGTTATTGAGGCGTCTGATGAGGCCAACGACGACATTGCGTTCGTATTGGGCGACGGCTCCAATGCGATATTGATCGACGGAGACGGTGACGATATTGTGGATTTGAAAAATACTGGACAAATTGCAGGTGGGAAGTGGTCGCTTCATTCTTCAGATTCTACTGCTTATGCCGACTACAATGTTTACCATTACTCAGACGGTGCTTCGGTATTTGCTCGATTGGTTGTCGATGAAGATGTTGCTCTTAACCTTGATCTAATGTGATGGACGTCTTCCTAGCAAAAGGGGCCAAGTATTCTTTCCACCATTTAACTTCACTTCGTAGCTAAACTGAGAGATGCAAATGCTGGAAAGAATACTTGACCCCTTCTCTGTATCTGTCTGTTTATAAGAAACAAATATAACTGTTAAGAACCTTACGTTTTATATTCATAAAACCTCATGTACCTTTGTGTAATGGATAATTAATACAAGGAAGCAACAAACCATTTCAAACAATATTCGGGGGGGTATATGTTTTTACACAGGTCAAAACAATTCATTCAAAAAGGGGGGCGGTTATCCAGCCCTACCAAGCATACAACATTATCAACACCGTCACGTGCTTTTCGTACATCACTTGTTGACATTGCAAAGCTTCGAGTTGATGAAGCGAGAGCGGCTCAATATGCTCCAGCAGCGGGCTATCATAAAGATGCCCTAGAGGCTAAATGCTTTCGTGACATTTTCTCTGTCAATGACTTTGTCGGTGGATTAGCGCCTATGCCAAAGGAAAATAATGAACACAAATTGTCGACCTCTGTTTGGCTGACTTTTGCGGCCTCAGAATACGCTCTTACTGGTGGTATGCTATCGCCTTGTAAGAAAGGCTTACCCTTTAACGGGTCATTTACAGTGGATGATACGCCGTCATTTCATGAGCGAGTTCAGGTTGCGCCCCATGAGGTTTTTTTGTTTTACACATCAATTATTTTATATAGAATCACCCAGGATATCTTGAATAAATACGGTGACTTGATTATTCCGGTTGGCTTTGCAAAGAATTTGGAATACATATTAAATGGCAAGGGGGGTGTTGTTAACACGGGAAAGGGCGGTGCCTTTCAAGCTTACATTAACAATCCAGAGTTACTGGCTGACCTTAGTAAGTGTGCCCGAATTTCCTTTACGAAAACTGAAAAGGAGTCATTTCGTCTTTACTATAAAAATGGTTTGTCAGGAAAGAAAAAGAAGGTTTTGCAGGTGGAAAATGACGTTGCTGCACGGTTACGCCCGAATCCAGGATCATAGCAACAAGGCTGAAAGCCAGGCAGTGTTTTGAAATTTCCTAAGAGAGTAGGATGTTGACTCTACTACTAAGTGGCCTACTTGGAATCGGCTGTCCTCAGAAGAACGATCTCACCGCCTTTAACTTTTTCGCGGGGACGCCATATATTTCCATTAACCGTGATAGAGCCATCTTCAATCCAGGCTTGGAGCTGGGAGCGTGAAAAATCAGGAAACATAATGGCTAACGTTTTGTCTAAACGTTGCCTTGCGTGTTCTTCGTCTATTTCGGCATTCAATTCAATTTGCTTGTCCATATTCTCGCACTACGATTCAAAGCAAGATAATAACGTTATTGCGTGCAATTGTTAACGTATAAACGCAAGCTCTTGGTAAATAATGAGAGCAACAATCAATATGGCGCAAAAAACATGCAAAAGCATGGCTTTTCCTGATAGGGGTAGGGTCCAGAGTGGGGTCTGAACCTGTCAAATACATTTGTTCTATGAATCCCAGCTCGGAGGCAGGAATGATGCTCGTCGCGTCTCCCCGGCCCGCGATCCGGGGTCCATTATAATTAGACTGGACCCCGGATCGAGTTCGGGATGACGAGGGAAGAGATCAGGTCCGGCATGCCGTTGAGTTGCGCTACATCGTAGTGTAACCGCTAGCTGGTCTGGTAACTTCTTCTTGGAGTGCATCTTGTTGCTTTATAATCGCCTGAAGCGATTTTGCTGATGGCGTCACAAAGTGTGTGGGTGCAAACCCGCGGCGACCGTATGAAAAGTCGTCTGTAGGCAAGTCAATATCCACTTGTGTTAAAGCGCCTTGGACTGGTCTCACTACTTTTAATAGCTTTTGTTCTTTATCCAGAAACTCGCGGATATCACCATAGGATGCGGCAACTTGGTCAATACGAGCAAGTATAGGATCAAGATTATTCCCTGAGGTTAAATCAATAGTCGTCGCGCACGTGTTATCAGCAAAGCGTTTAAAAAATTCATGGTCAACATGCGCGCCAATTTTTACAAAAATGAAATGGGGTGGATTGCTTTGGTCTTTGTATGCATCAATACGTTCTGAAAGCTCTGTTCTTTCTTGAAATGTTGATAATCCATCGGCACCATCTGTAAATATCATAACAGTGGTGTGCCGTTCACTAATTTTAGTGGCATCATCAACCGTATTAAGGACATCTAAGATAGTGCCGTCTAAGCGAGTTCCGCCGCTAAATTTGTCTTTTTCTGCAAGCAACTGATTGCGAAGTTGAGCGTCACTGGCGGGGAGGGTAGATAAGGTTTTTGATACGGCAGAAAATATAGAGGGGTGCATTAACTGATCTGGTGATTTTTCAGCAATTTTATCAACAACGTCAGAAATTTGATTAAAGTAGGGGGAAAGATCTCCCATAGAGCCTGAGGCGTCTATAATCAAGTGAAAATCATGAGGTATTTTAGAGGCGCCATCTTTTAAGGGTTCGGCAATAATCGGTTTTTCCTTTGCCGAAGTCATTGCAAGGGATTGCGGTAATGTTGCAGCTAAATAATCAATTAAATTTTGCTTTGGAATGATGATGGACAGAGGGTCGTCTTTCACTCTTTGAGTGCTCACTGTGAGGTAGCTCAGCAATCTCCCGCAGTCAAAAAAGATAGATGCATTAATTTTTTTGGATGTTCCGTCTTTGCTTTCTTCGTGTGCGCCAATAATCGTGCTTGCAACACCGGCAAGTGGGCCTGCCTCATCATCATCTTTAGACACAGGCATAGCCCAAGTTGAGAATGCACTGCGTAAGCGAATGAGGTCGCTTGTGGCTAAGAGTAATTGTAGTGCTTGCACTTGTGTCTTCCAGACAGGGAGTTTTCGTTTCGTGAGTGCGGTGCTCTTTGAGCGTAATACTTGTTTTGTTGAGGCTGTGTCATCCCACTCGATTTTACCGGTCGTAGAGGATAAAGTGAGCCCGGTTAAGTCTTCTTTAAATAATCGATCGAAGACATCTTTAGGATTGATTTTATCTGTTTGTTTTAAGGGTATTTTATCAGCTGCGCTTGTAATGCTAGCCACTGTCCTCGGGCCTGTCTCTGGTTCGACAATTTGACCTTGAAGTAAGCCTAGCGTGCTCATTTGTGATGCTAAGTTGGCTTTGAGTTTATCCAAAACGGCTTTGTCTGCTACGGTGACTTTTAGCGCGTCCTTTTCTTTTGTGAGTTTAAATTCGTTTGAATCAGCAAGTTTTGAAATGATGTTTTTCCACATGGTGGTCTCTCCTTGTTTTAAAATATTTGTTGTCCTTATTTGTGGGATTTTAAACCCTTAAATATGAGATTGCAAACTAACAAAGGTTGGGTTTTTTTGTGATAACCCTTTAAGATTACGTTAAGGTTTCTTCTGTATACTTTTTTCTTTTTAGTGATAAAGGTGAGGATGAGTGTATGTCTTTTAAAGATGTTTGGGAATACCAGCAACCAATGGATACCTACTTCAGAAAGTTTGATGCTGAAGGTTATGGTAATGCTTTAGTTGATATGCAAGAGGAAGTTGCAGGGTTAATGGCGAATGCCGAGCAAACGGCCGAACAAGATAAGCGTTTGAGTAAGCTCGAAAAAACATTAAAAAACACGACAAGAAAAGATTTGTCACCCAGTGGAGGCGTCACTGTTGGCGTGCCTGTGCGTATGGACGACGGCTCGCTTCAGGTCGTATATTTGGCAACAGATGATGCGCGTGATCGGGGTTTGAGAATGAGTTTTAATGGCACCGCGGATGCGAAAGAAACGTTTCATCAGTGTCGAACAAGAGAGTTGCAAGAAGAGCTTCATCATCATCCTTTCTTTAACACTGTTTTTGCGAACCTTGAAAAAGCAGATCCTAAAGCTCATATTATCTGCGAAGAAAACAAGGCCACGATAGGGCGTCTTAAGCAATGTAAGTTTATGTATGTGACTCAACAGATGGTTTTTATCGATACCTCAAAAATTTACACCGAAGCCGGTTTGAGAAAAGGCTTAACTGAAGTCAATCAATCGATGGCGTTTTTGCAGGGCTTAGTAAAGAACTTTTTTGATTTTAAATTTTCAAAAGAGCCTACGGCAAAACAAATTGAAGCGGTGCAAAACGCGCTACTGATTATAAATGCGTATAAAGGGTTCTCGCCATTTACCTCAGAGGAGCGTGCTAGCTTACAGATATTAGGTGATGAGCTTAAGGACTTTAGCCAAGACGCGCATAAAGCGTGTTGCGTACTCATTGAAAACTCAGTCATGCGATACACTGAAGCGAAAGGCATCTGCCCAACAACGGCTGCGGATCTTCATAAGAAAGTCAGCGGTGAAGCAAAAGCATCTGGTGTGTTTGGACCTAACTACGATATGTTTAAAAAGCTCTACGATGATCGCGTTTTGCAAGCGTATGAAATGACGAAGATAGCTGAAGTTATTAAAGCGAGTCCTAGTCTGTTTACACAGCATAAAAGCAAGTTCTTGGCAGGTGGTGTGGTAATCGCTGCAACTGCCGCTGCTTATGCAATGTCTGGTGGTAGTGTAGAAGATGTTGCTGAGGTTGCGTTTCGTAAATAGCGTGTGGGGGAGAGGTGGATGCCTGTCCCCACATTTTTTGTTGTGCTTCGCGCAATTCCTGTAGGTGAATTAAAATGGATCCCGGGTCAAGCCCGGGATGACGGAGTAGGGGGGTAAGCCCGGGATTCCGGTCCTTATTTCAACTTATCCTTCAACAAATCATTCACCTGCTTAGGATTCGCTTTACCTTGCGTTTCTTTCATCACTTGCCCGACAAAAAAGCCAAACAATTTATCTTTACCGCCGCGATACGCTTCAACCTGTGAAGGGTTTTTCGCGATGATGTCATCGATAATTTTTTCAATCGCGCCCGTGTCGGTGACTTGCTTCAAGCCTTGCTTTTCAATGATTTCATCAGCACTGCCTTCACCATTCCACATGCCGATAAAAACTTGCTTCGCAATCTTACCTGAAATAGTGTTATCAGTAATGCGAGAAATCATGCCGGCAAGTTGTTCTGCACTCACAGGCGAGTTTTCAATCTCTACGCCATCTTTGTTTAGCGCGCCAGAGAGTTCGCCCATCACCCAGTTTGTTGCGAGCTTGGGTTCGTTACAGTCTTTAACAACCGCTTCAAAGTAACTTGCCAATGGGCGACTAGAGGACAGTACGCTAGCGTCGTAAGCGTTTAAGCCAAAGGTCTCCATGAAACGTTTGCGTTTTTCGTCGGGTAATTCAGGTAGGGTGATGCGGATCGATTCGATCAAGTCATCAGTGATAACAACCGGTAACAAATCCGGATCGGGGAAGTAGCGATAATCGTGTGCTTCTTCTTTGCTACGCATTGGGCGTGTTGTGTTGGTGTCCGCGTCATAAAGGCGCGTTTCTTGTGTGATTGTACCGCCGGCTTCGATGACGTCGATTTGACGTTCAATCTCATAGTTAATCGCTTTTTCAACAAAACGAAATGAGTTAACGTTTTTAGTTTCAGTACGTGTACCAAGCTCAGTTTCGCCAACGAGACGAACAGAGACGTTAGCATCACAACGAAACGAACCTTCAGCCATGTTGCCATCACAAATTTCCAAGTAACGAACGAGTTCGTGAATATTTTTAAGATAAGCCACGGCTTCTTTCGCGGAGCTTAAATCAGGTTCCGACACAATTTCCAAAAGCGGGGTGCCGGCACGGTTTAAATCGATGCCAGTTGAGCCTTGGAAATCTTCGTGTAATGATTTTCCCGCGTCTTCTTCTAAATGTGCGCGCGTAATACCAATACGTTTTGTTTTATCGTCATCAAGCAAAATGTCGATATACCCTTCGCCCACAATCGGTAAATCGAACTGACTGATTTGATACCCTTTTGGAAGGTCAGGGTAGAAATAGTTTTTACGTGCAAACACGCAACGCTTATTCACCGCCGCACGTATGCCAAGACCAAAACGAACGGCCATAGTCACGGCGTCTTTGTTTAACACGGGTAAAACCCCTGGAAAGCCTAAGTCAACCGCGCAAGCTTGCGTGTTAGGTTCTGCGCCATAGGCTGTTGGCGCGCCCGAGAAAATTTTACTTTTTGTGGCTAATTGTGCGTGAATCTCAAGTCCAATCACTGCTTCATATTTCATGTGTCTATCCTCTACTTGTATGCGCTAGGCGATTGTGTGTGCCAGTCAGTTGCTTGCTGCACTTGGTGTGCAACATTGAGCAAGCGCGCTTCTTCAAAGTAATTACCAATGATTTGTAAACCAACCGGCAAGTCGTTCAAGGTGCCAGCGGGAATAGACATGCCCGGTAAGCCCGCCAGGTTGGTGGCGATCGTGAACATATCGGATAGGTACATCGCGATAGGGTCTTCAGAGCGTTCCCCAATTTTAAACGCCGTTGTTGGCGAGGTGGGGCTCATGATTACATCGACTGTTTCATACGCTTTCACAAAGTCGTCACGAATTAAGCGACGAATTTGTTGCGCCTTTAAATAAAATGCATCGTAATAGCCAGCGGATAAGGCGTAAGCGCCAATCATGATGCGACGTTTCACTTCGCTTCCAAAGCCTTCACCGCGTGAGCGTTTGTAAAGGTCGGTTAAGTCGGTTGGGTTCTCGCAACGAAAGCCGTATCGCACGCCATCAAAGCGTGACAAGTTAGACGAACATTCAGCAGGGGCGACGATGTAATACGCAGGAATCGATAAGTGCACGTTCGGCAAGCTGATTTCATGCACGGTTGCGCCAAGTTTTTCGTATTTCTTGATAGCAGCATCAATCACTGCTTTCATTTCTGGGTTGAGGTCTTTCGTGAAGAACTCTTTCGGCAAGCCAATGCGTAAACCTGCAATCGAATCGTTCAGTGTTGCGGTATAGTCAGGAACCTCACGATCAATCGATGTTGAGTCGCGCTCGTCGTGGCCAGCCATCACGTTAAGCATCATTGCGCAATCTTCTGCGGTCTGCGCCATCGGGCCGGCTTGATCTAAGCTTGAGGCAAAGGCTATCATGCCGTAGCGTGAAACGCGTCCGTAGGTCGGTTTCAAACCGGTGATGCCGCACAATGAGGCCGGTTGTCTAATCGATCCACCTGTGTCCGTGCCGGTAGAGCCTGGGGCTAATCGAGCTGCAACACACGCGGCTGACCCACCTGATGATCCGCCAGGAACGTAATCGGTGTTCCAAGGGTTTTTCACTGGACCGTAAAAACTCGTCTCGTTAGAAGAGCCCATCGCGAACTCATCCATATTGGTTTTACCCAGCATGACTGTGCCCGCTTTTTTAAAGTTGCTGATCAAGTGCGCATCATAGGGTGAGATAAAGTTATCTAGCATTTTCGAACCACTGCTAGTTTTCAATCCCTTTGTGCAGAAAATATCCTTCTGAGCGATAGGGACACCCGTCATCGGACCCGCCTCGCCAGCAGCGCGCTGAGCATCAGCGGCTTTTGCGGCTAAAATTGCGCCTTCAGCATCAACGGTCACAAAGCTGTTTAATGTTGTGTCATGTTCTTTGATGCGATCTAGGTAATGCCGTGTAATCTCTTCACTTGTGTAAGTGCCAGCTGCTAAATCAGCAGAAATTTGAGCAATTGTTTTAGTGTGCATTGCTTACTCCTTTTCTGTTTCTTTGGTTTTTGCGCGGTTGATCACTTGCGGAACGAGGTATAATCCTGATTCGGTGGACGGCGCTATAGATTGGAAAAGGTCGCGCTGGTTTTCTTCGGTGACAGCGTCGACACGTAGGGGTTGAGTCGCTTCAATGGGGTGCGCAAGCGGTGTAATGTCGGTTGTATCGACCGATTGCATTTGGTTAGCGAGTTCTAGAATGTTGTTCAGTTGCGTTGGATAATTTGCTTTATCTTCTTCAGAGAGGGTTAGTCGGGCTAGGTTGGCCACTTTCTCGATATCAATTGACATAGGTTTTTTCTCGAACGGTAAAAAAGGGGCAATTATACTGATAAAGTAGCGACAAAACTACAGAATATCCTGTACAGTAATAAATAAATTAGGTAACCAAGAGATTGGTTAATTATTCATCTATCTAAGGATTAAGCAAGATGTTAAAAAAGTTACGCGGGCGTTTTTCCAACGATCTATCGATCGATTTAGGTACAGCCAATACCTTAGTTTACGTCAAGGGACAAAGCATCGTTTTAAATGAGCCTTCTGTTGTCGCGATACGTCAAGAACCTAATCATGAAAAATGCGTTGTTGCCGTAGGCGCTGAAGCCAAGCGCATGGTTGGCCGCACGCCAGCTAACATTACCGCTATCCGTCCTTTGAAAGACGGCGTTATCGCCGACTTTTATGTCACTGAAAAAATGCTCCAACACTTTATGCATAAAGTGCATGAAAATAAATTCTTACGCCCAAGCCCACGTGTTTTAATCTGCGTGCCTTGTGGGTCAACACAAGTTGAGCGTCGAGCGATCCGTGAGTCAGCCATGGGCGCGGGTGCTCGTGAAGTCTATTTAATTGAAGAGCCAATGGCAGCCGCCATGGGCGCAGGCATGCCAGTTGAGCAAGCGAGCGGTTCAATGGTTGTTGATATTGGTGGCGGTACAACAGAAGTCGCTATCATTTCTTTAAATGGCATTGTGTATGCTGAGTCTGTGCGTATTGGTGGCGATCGTTTTGATGACGCCATCATTAGTTACGTGCGTCGTAACTACGGCACCATGATCGGGGAAGCGACAGCTGAAATGATTAAACATCAAATCGGTTCTGCTTATCCTATGAGTGAAGTCTTAGAAATGGAAGTGTGTGGTCGTAACCTCGCTGAAGGCGTGCCGCGCAGTTTCACCTTAAACAGCAATGAAATATTAGAAGCATTACAAGAACCACTGACAGGGATAGTCGGTGCAGTTCGCACAGCTTTAGAGCAAGCGCCACCCGAATTGGCGGCTGACATTGCAACGGCTGGATTGGTATTAACAGGCGGTGGCGCATTATTGCGTGAATTAGATCGCTTGATTTCAGAAGAAACCGGCTTACCCGTCATATTAGCGGAAGACCCATTAACGTGTGTGGCACGTGGATGTGGCCGTGCGTTAGAAATGGTAGATTCGATGGGCGCTAGTTTTTTAGCAAGTGATCAGTAGAAACATTCTGACAAGGGAATTATGTCAAGAATTGCGCGTCTCAAACAACGGTATATAACGTTACGGATTTTTGTGTTTGTCACAATCGCCGTCGCGTTATTATTCTTTGATCATCATCACGATGCTCGTGTGGAAAAATTTCGACAAATTTTAGCGCGCGTCACAACGCCTCTACAGCAAGTCGCCAGTGTGCCGGTGACTCTCTGGCAGGGGGCGACTGATCAGTTTGCTGAGCGTTCAATCATCGTGGCTGAAAATGAACGTCTCAATGCGCAGATCGTCATGCTGCATGCCGAAAGTCAGCGCATGCGAGCGCTTGAGGCTGAGAACGAAGAATTAGCCACACTATTAAATACAACGCAAACCGTTAAAAACCATTTTGCTGCTGCCTCAGTTTTATCAGCCGGCACCACAGCGTTTGGCGATCAAGAGATGATAAGCAAAGGCAGTAATGACCAAGTCTATAACGGTCAAGCCGTTATTGATTCGGCAGGGTTGCTGGGCCAGGTTGTCGAAGTGTTTCCAACAAGTAGCCGTATTTTATTAATTACCGATCAACGAAGTGCTGTGCCTGTTGAGGTTGTGCGAAACAACGAACGGGCGATTGTCATGGGAGATGGTGCGCAAGGATTGCAATTGGTGAATATGACAAAGCTTGCAGATGTGCAGGAAGGCGATCGATTGGTCACCTCCGGCATGGGCGGGCGCTTTGCGCAAGGGTTCCCTGTTGGGTTTGTTCGCAGTGTTGCCAAAAAAGATGGCCAACAGTTTTTAACGATTTCAGTCTCTCCCATCGCTAACATTCAATCGAGTCGGCAAGTGTTGTTGATTTGGAAGGAGGGTGAGTATGCGTGACATCATTTTTTTCACTGTAAGTCTTCTTTTCGCTTTTATGTTAATGGTCTGGATGCCGCAGGCCGCGTCGACAATCTACAGTCCGCCATGGGTCTTTTTAGTCTTGTCTTATTGGGTAATTAAAAAACCGGGTCATGTGGGTTTAAGCATTGTGTTTTTCGCCAGTCTGTTAATGGACATGATGACAGGCGCATTATTGGGCGTTCATGCTATTGCAATGATTGTACCAATGTCTGTGTTGTTGATTGTGAGGCCAGCGCGTTTAAACGCATTATATCAACTGTTGTTAATGTTTGTGTTAGTGCTAGTTTATCAAATGATAGTGGCATGCGTGCATGGATTTATGGGTGCATCACCTGTGTCATACCAATATTGGTTGTCACCGGTGTCAGCCGTCATTGTTTGGGCGGTGATGGTGTTGCCGTTTAAAGGATCTCACGGATAAGAGGTTGTTCAGTTGAAGCGTGTAATACACTTTACAGCAAAGCAATTATACTGGGGTGGAAGCATCGCCGCGGTGTGTGTGGGTGCGTTTATCACAGTCACGCGCGTGTTAATGCCATACCTCGATACCTATCGAGCTGACTTTGAGGTTTTAGCGGGTGATCTATTAGATCGGCAGGTTAAGATTGAACGTATCAGCGCGTGGTGGGAAGGTGTCGAGCCTGTTTTTCGGTTTGATCATCTCAATGTGTTAGACGAAGATAAAAAGAAACCGTTGCTCGAAGTGGGGCGCTTGCAAGTGAATATCGACATCATGCGCAGTCTGTTGCATAGACGCTTGGAGGTCGACAGTTTAACAATTGAAGGTGTCTCTTTAAAAGTGCATCAAGCCAACACCGGTGATTTAAGTGTGAATGGCTTATCGAGTTTAACGGTATCAGATAAAAACATTAATCAATCACTGGATGTGAATGAGTTATTAGGTTGGTTGTTAACGCAGCCAACGCTAATTTTCGATAACATTAATGTGGATTGGTCTAATGTTGATGGCGAGACATTCCCTGTCAGCATCACTTCAATTGGGCTGCATAACAGTGGTAATAATCATGTGTTGTCAGGAAAGCTTTATCTTAGAAAGCGTGAGAGCGACATTGTAGAATTCAATTTAGATGTGACGGGTAATTGGCGTGAAGCTGAAAAAATGCGCGCGGCACTGTATGCGCACGTATCAAATATTGAGCTCCCCGATTGGGTGGGTGAGTATAATATCTTTGATAAGCAAATTAGCGAAGGCGTCGGCGCTGGAAAATTATGGGCTTGGTGGGAGAGTGGGCGCTTAACAAGAGCGCAGCTTCTTTTTCAGGTGCAAAACGTATTGCTTAAATCAAAAGACGGTGGCGCAGATGACAAGCTTAATTTTAGTTATGGAAATTTGGGTTGGGAGTTTAGAGGAAAACACAATTGGTCATTAGGTGGGGATCATTTGCTTTTTTCTTTTCCGGATCACACCTCAAATGTGAGCCAATTCCAGTTGCATAAGTTGGGTAAACATACCGATCATTCCAAAACAGAGTTATGGATTAACTATCTTGATTTGCAAGATATATCCCGTTTGTTTATTGGGTCGGCCTTTTTGCCGAAACCGGTGCGGCCTTTGTTAAAAGATTTGTCGATGACGGGCACGGTTCGAAATATTAAAGCGGTTTTAGAAGGGGATGATCCTTCAATTGATTCTGTTAGGGCGACAGCGCATTTTGATAATCTTGGCTTTAAACCTTTAGGCAGAATGCCAGGATTAAAAGGGTTTTCCGGTAGATTGAACTGGGAGAATGGGCGAGGCGATTTACACATTCTTAGCACTAACGCCGAATTAACCGATAACGCACTTTTTTTAAGGCCAATACATTTAACCTATCTGCAGGGCGATATTAATGTTGAAAAACTTCCCGATGAAGGGTATCGCATACGCGCCAAGCAGATGCGTGGGAATAATCACAATGTGAACACCTATCTTAATGCTTCTTTTGATATTCCAAAAGAAGGCTCGCCTGGTATCAACCTTTTGGCGAGCGTGAATTTGAATAATTTAAAAGATGTCATCTACTATTTACCAACAGAAAACTTTTCAGCGACCTTTATCGATTGGATGAAGCAAGCGTTTGTTGTCGGTAAGGGCGAGACAACAGTTATTTGGCGGGGCGCTCTTGGCGATCACCTTTTTCCATATGATGCGCATCCGTCTGACGGAACCTTCGCCTTAAAAGGGAGTTTGAACGACGTAGACTTCCAGATTAATCATGACTGGCCTGTGTTTAAGAATGTGATGAGTGAAGTGGATGTTCTAGGTAGTCATATCAAATTAAAGGTCGACAGTGGAAAGGTGTTAAATTCGACTATCACCTCACTCACAGCGGACATTCCTAAAATTCAGAAGGGCGAAGCTATTTCGTTGCAACTATCTGGGGAGATTGACACCAGCGGAGAGGATCTCTTGCGTTATGTCAAAGAGAGTCCCTTGAAAGATAATCTGGGTAATGTGTTGAAAGATGATGTCTCTCAAGGCCCAGCAGAATTGAATCTATCGTTATTCTTGCCGCTTGAGCGACTGGGTGAAGATTTGAAGGTTTTTGGCGAATTGAATTTGAAAGGCGTGGATTATAAAATTCACAGCTGGCCGTTTGCGTTTAAGGATGCTCATGGATTGCTTAAGTTCAATGAAACCGGTTTGTTGCCCAGTGAGATTAAAGCAATATTTTGGAATCAACCGCTAACCTTAGCGATGAAGACCTATCAGTCTGATAATTCTTTTGGTTTAAAAGGTGAGATCGAGTCAATCATTTCGATGGAAGATATCGGTAAGTACTTTGGTTACGGCATTGATCGTTTTATTGTGGGTGATGTTAATTACCGCGCTGATTTTGATGTGAAGACAAAAAGAGGGGTTGTTGATACAACCGTTGAGGCAACCTCGAACTTGCAGGGCGCGAATATTAAAATGCCTCTGCCGTTGACAAAACCGCTGGATGCTGCACGTGAGTTGAATTTATCGCTGTCAATTCATGACAATCAGTTTAGTGAAATTAAATATTCATATGCCGATGCCGTGAAGGGTGTTGTTAAATTTAAACATAATAATTTTGGTGGCAAGATAACCTCAACGAATGCTTTAACATTGTTTCATTGGTCGGATTGGAAAGCCTATTTAGACGGGCCTTCTAAAGGAATATCTGCACACAAGACAACGGATATGTTGAAGCAATATATTGATCGGGTGAGCATCACTGTGGGTGATTTGACGATCATGGGGCAGTCCTTATCTGATGCCTTGCTGAGCGTCTCACCAAAGCCGGATGCGTGGCTTTTACAAATTGATTCTGATGCGATATTAGGTGAGCTTTCTATTCCAGATAAGTTTACAACAGGCCAGTTTACAGGGAAGTTTAAGCAGTTACACATTGCGCCACTCCCGGTAGATTTTAACACGGCCAGTGATGCCATGGCGCCTGAGATTTTGCCTGCAATCAAGATGGACGCTAAAGATTTCTCTTTTGGTAAGAAGCAGTTCGGTGAGACGCATTTAAGGCTAGTGCCAGGGGACAATAGAATTGTTATTGAGCGCCTCGAAACCAATTCACCAGCGTTATCAATTGACGCTACGGGTGAGTGGTCTTGGGAAAATGAGAGTAATAAAACACATGTTGCCGGTTCGGTCACAACGGAAGATTTAGAAGCGTTGTTTAAGCAATGGGAATATAACTCTGCAGTAATAGGGTCAACGGGTCAGGCAGTGTTTGATTTTTCTTGGCCAGATGTTCCGTATAAAGTCGACTTTACGACAATTATGGGCACAGTGTCTGCGGATATGGGATCAGGTCATATCGTGAATGTTGATGACGATACTGCAACGAAGTTAACGTTGGGTAAGTTTATTAATTTGTTGAGTATTGAGACGATTGCAAAACGTTTAACGTTGAATTTTTCTGATATGACGAAAAAAGGGTATTACTTTAACGAGCTTCAGACGAATCTTATTTTCAGTAATAATAATCTTAATATTGAAAAAATGAATCTCGATGGTGTCGTGGCTGATCTGAAGATAGCGGGCCGTGTTGGCTTGATTGCGCGTGATTATGATTTGATTTTAGATGTTGCACCGAATTACACCGGTAGCTTGCCTATTGTGGCGGGCATTATTACGGTGAACCCGTTAGTCGGTGTTGCAACGTGGGCGGTTGATCGTTTGATCCGTGGTCCGGTTGAGAAAATTACGAGTTTTCATTATACGGTTGAGGGCCCTTGGGCGGAACCTGTGGTAACGCAAGTGAGTGAAAAAGATGTGAAGGACAGACGCCCTGTATTGCCGGCACCGATTAAAAAAACGCGTACGAATCGTCGGTTGCCGATTGGTTAGCGTTGTGACCCGTCATCCCGGCCCCCGAGCCGGGATCCACGCCATACGTCATCCCGGCCCCCGAGCCGGGATCCACAAAATAAAAAGAAAGCGCTTCGCGCAATCCCTGCTACATCTTATTCCGAACACCCTGACCCGATTCAATATGATCTTGCCCTGATTTGATGGACACCTCACTAAGAGAGTAAACTTCTCAAAAATGAGGTGAGAAAATGAGCGAAACAGTTAAGCAAAAGAGAGCGG
>Ga0209425_10000854_pt1 | contig 36579 bp, 38 predicted proteins | sample COG_05_FD_184749 | JGI IMG/M metagenome (GOLD analysis project Ga0209425, IMG submission 184749) | Pelagic Microbial community sample from North Sea - COGITO 998_met_05 (SPAdes) (version 2) | ecosystem: Environmental > Aquatic > Marine > Neritic zone/Coastal water | place: Helgoland, sampling...
TAACCGCTGAAAGCATCTAAGTGGGAAACCCACCTCAAAACTAGTTCTTCCTTTAGAGCCGTAGTAGACCACTACGTTGATAGGCTGGATGTGGAAGCGTGGTAACACGTGTAGCTGACCAGTACTAATAGCTCAATTGGCTTGATTTATGCACTGAAAAAAATTTTTAATAAACGAAAAATAAACACAACATATAGTTTTAAATAATTACTCAACCACTAGTTGACTAATTTTGTTCTTTACTGTTCAAAAATTGAACGTATATTGTTCAATAATTGAACGTTATGGAAAATAATCAAGATCATTTTGAAGTTTTGCGGAAAATACAAAAGAAACCAAACTCTACACAGAGAGAACTAGCTAGCGAATTAGGGTTTAGCTTAGGAAAACTTAATTACTGTCTTAAAGCTCTTAAAAAAAAAGGATTAGTAAAAATAGAAAATTTTAAAAGGAACCCTAATAAAATTAATTATTTTTATGTTTTAACTCCTGAAGGAATTACTGCAAAAACCAAACTTACTTTGAATTTTATGAAAAGAAAAATGAAAGAGTATGACGAACTAAAGAAAGAATTGAGTAATTAATGTGGACAATAATAAAATTTGAAAAAAAAAAATTTAGTTTTTTAAAGTCAGATTTAGAAAAAAAACTAGGAACTGACTGCAAGTTATACGTTCCAAAACTACTTTTCAAAAGATACAAAAAGAAAAAATTGGTAAAAAAAGAATTTAACTTACTCGATGATTATCTTTTTTGCTTTAGTGAAAAATTTAGTGATAAGAAAATAATTAAGACTGTAAATTATGCTAGAGGATTAAAATATATTTTACAAGGATTTACTCAGTCACAAAATGAAATTAATAAATTTATAGAAAAATGCAAAGTATCAGAAGACGTCGAAGGTTACATATCTGAACAATTTTACGATTTAAAAATAAATTCTAATTATAAATTTTTCTCAGGACCTTTTACGAATTCAATTTTTAAAATTATACAATTACAAAAGAATAAGATCAGAATTTTGATGGGAAACTTTAAAACAACTGTTAATAAGAAAGAATTTTTATTTCAACCCATCTAAAGAATTAAATGATAAATAAATTTGTAAAAAAATCGACTTTTTACAAAGTGCGGAGCTTTGACTAAATGAGAAAAGTAAGATCAATTGTAACAGGCGGCGCTGGTTTTATTGGAAGCAATTTAGTTGATAAGCTGGTTAGCAAAGGTCACTTTGTTACAGTCTTAGATAACTTAAGCACTGGTCGGTTAAGTAATATTTCTCATCATAATAACAAAACAGTAAAATTTATAAATGTCGATATTTCAAAATCAAAAAAACTTTCAAAAATTATTAAAGGCCATTCTTTTGTTTTTCATCTCGCAGGTTTAGCCGACATAGTTCCAAGTATAGAAAATCCAGATAAATATTTTAATGCAAATGTTTCAGGTACTCTTAACGTACTAAAGGCTTGCAAAAATTTAAATATTAAAAAATTTGTTTATGCTGCCTCAGCTAGTTGTTATGGAATTCCAAAAAAATATCCTACAAATGAGAATAGCAAACTTGATCCAAAGTATCCTTATGCATTAACAAAACTCTTAGGTGAAGAGTTAGTTATGCATTGGTCTAATGTTTATAATATGCCAAATCTCTCTTTTAGGTTTTTTAATGTTTATGGATTAAGATCAAGGACAACTGGGGCTTACGGTGCAGTTTTTGGAGTTTTCTTAGCTCAAAAATTAGCCAACAAGCCTCTTACAATAGTTGGTGACGGCAGACAAACAAGAGACTTTATTCATATTAGTGACTTAGTTGATGTAATTTATAAGGCTTCGATTAAGAAGAATTTAAAAGGAAAAATTTTCAATTTAGGCAGCGGTAAAGAAACTTCGGTAAATGAAATAGCAAAAATTATTGGTGGAAAAAAAATCAATGTACCTAAAAGACCAGGTGAGCCCGAAAGATCTATGGCGGACATTTCTAAAATAAAAAAGGAACTTAGCTGGAAGCCAAAAGTATCTATTAAAAAAGGAATACATGAACTATTAAAAAATATTAACAATTGGTCTGATGCACCTGTATGGACACCTAAACTTATATCAAAAGCAACAAAAACTTGGTTTAAATTATTAAAGAAATAAATATCAATGAATTCAAAGATTTTAACTTTTAAAGAAATAGCTGAAAAAATCAAAATTTTAAAAAAGAAAAATAAAAAAATTGTCCTCTGCCATGGTGTTTTTGATTTACTTCACGTAGGCCACATTAAACATCTAAGAAAAGCAAAAGAATTTGGTGATAAATTAGTTGTAACAATCACTCCTGACATTTATGTAAATAAAGGTCCCGGAAGACCAGTTTTTAATCAAAATTTAAGAAGTGAGTCAATTGCCGCATTAGACTCCGTCGATTTTGTAGTAATAAACAATACGACTACAGCAGTAAATCCAATTAAGGTTATTAAACCAGATATCTATTGTAAAGGACAAGACTATAAAAAAGCTAGCAACGACATTACTGGAGAGATTAAAAACGAAATTAAAGAAATTAAAAAAATTAAAAGTAAAATAGTTTTTACTAATGAAATTACTTTCAGTTCAAGCAGGCTAATAAACAGGTCTACCGATTTTTTTTCACCGAACCAAAAAAAAATTATTAACAAAATAAGTAAAATTTCTAATTTTAAAAAAATAAAAAAAATAATTGATAGTTTTAGTAAATTAAAAATACTAGTAATTGGCGAAACTATAATTGATCAATATAATTTTTGTGAGGCTGTTGGAAAATCAGGCAAAGAACCAATGTTAGTTTTTAAAGAGCTTAAAAGCGATCAGTATCTTGGAGGTGTACTTAATATAGCTAAAAATCTTTCTCAATTCTCAAACAAAATTACCGTATTGTCAATGTTGGGAGAAAATAGAGAGTATCTTAAAGATATTAATAAACAGTTGCCAAAAAATATCAAAAGTAAATTTATTTTCAAAGACAACTCTCCAACAATTTTAAAAAAACGATTTGTTGATAGTATTAGTCAGAGTAAAGTAATAGGTATTTACAATATTAATGATGAAATTTTAAATAATAGAAACGAAGAGTCATTTATAAAATTATTAAAAAAAGAAATTAGAAAAAATGATTTAGTAATTGTTTCTGATTATGGACACGGTTTGATCTCAAAAAATAGTGCCAATTTAATTTGCAAACAATCAAAATTTCTTGCTTTAAATGCCCAAGTTAATGCTTCAAACATTGGTTATCATACGATTAGAAATTATAAGAATTTTAATACTCTTATAATTAATGAAAGAGAGATAAGACATGAAATTAGGGATAGAAATAGTAAATTAGAAAATCTGATGAAAAACCTCGCCAAAGAAAAAAATATTTTAAATTTAATAGTTACGATGGGTAGTAGTGGATCAGTATTATTTAACAAAAAGAAAAATAAATTTTATTATGCTGATGGCTTCGCTCATAAAATTGTAGATAAGATCGGAGCTGGAGATACAATGTTATCATTAATTGGACCTTGTATTAAATCCAATGCAGATAGCGACATCTCTTTATTAATTAGTTCTTTAGCCGCAGCTCAATCAGTTGAAACAATAGGAAACAAATATACAATTGGTAAAACTCAAATATTGAAAACTTTAGAAAATTTCTTAAAATAAGAAAATGATACAAAAAGAAATAAATACTTATTGGAAACATCTAGAAACAAATTATCCTGAACCAACTTTTATAAAAAAAGTTAAAGATTTAGATTTTAAAAAATTAAAAAAAGCTATTGATAAAAAAGACAAACATTTTGTAAAAAGAATTATAAAAAATATGTATGTTAATAAAGAAGCATTTATACTTAAGAGGTCTGCAAGTAAAAGTTTGAAAAAAACAATAATTGATTTAGCTAATCACTATAAAAATAAAAAAAGTACCTCATTTTATAAAATGTTAGATGGCAGTCCGAATTTTCATAGGATTATAGATAAAAAAATTACTAAAAAGTATAGTTTGTTTGCAATTAAACACTCATTTTACTTTTATAACTGGAACATTAAAACCAAGTTAGAAAAAAAACTTAAAGATGGTGTTTACAAGCATTGGCGATATGTGAAATTTTTAGCGGGCAATCAAAAAAATAGATTTGAAAAAAATATACCTAGCGATGGGCAAATCGATAGATTACAAATAGTAAGATATCCAGCTGGTGGAGGAGAACTTAGAGATCATGTAGATCCAAGAAAAAATCAAAGAGTTGTATCAGGTTTAATTATGAGTCAAATGGGTAAAGATTTCAAAAAAGGTGGTTTTTATTTTAAAACAAAAAATAATAAAAAAATTAATATTGAAAATAAATTGGAAGAGGGAGATGCTGTAATATTTTACGGCTCTGTAGCCCATGGAGTTGACAAAGTTGATCCAAAAGAAAAATTAGTATGGAAGAGTAATGCTGGCAGATGGTTCATCGGTATGTTCGTTAATGACAGTGATCACGTTAAAAATAGAATAACGGCAAAAGATTTAACCGGAAGTGTGAAAACCGTAAATAAAGGTTAGAAAGCTTTACTCGTAAATCAAATAAACTGCTTTTCTTCTTAAAATGGAAAACTACTCTAATAAAGAATTAAGGAAACTTGGTTTCAAAAAGATTGGGACAAATGTCCAAATAAACAAAAGCGTAAGATTTTACAACTTTAAAGGTCTGATTGGCTCAAATTGTAGAATTGATAACTTTTCTATTTTAATTGGCAATATATTTATAGGGAGTAATGTTCACATATCAGCCTATAATTTGATAAGTGCGACTTTAAAAAATAAAATCATTATTGGTAATTTATCTGGCCTAGCACCAAAATGTTATCTATCTACCTCAGGGGAAAACTACTTTTTAGAAACATCTAATCCAACTATGAAAAAAAAATACAGAAAAAATACTAATACTGGAAATATATTAATAGGTAAAAAAACAGTTATTGGAACAGGTTCAATTATAATACCAGGAAAAAAAGATAGAAACATCAAAATTGGAGACAATGTATCAATTGGATCAAAGTCTTTTATTAATAATTCAATTAAAAACAATTGTATGGTTATTAACCCAGACAACTACAACAATAAGATTATTAAAAAAAAATAAATATAATGAAATTAAATGTTTTTACACCAATTAAAAATTTAAAGATTAAGTATTATTCTAATGATACAGTTTTTAAACCAACAAGAACTAGTGTTTTAATAATAAAAGGCATAGAGAAAAATAAAAAAATATTTACAAAATACAAAACACTTATCGACCTAGGTTGTGGAACCGGTATTCTTGGAATTTCCTTAAAGAATATATTTAAAAAAATTGATGTAACTTTTGCTGACCAATCATCAAAAGCAGTAAATTTGACTAAAAAAAATTTAAAGTTCAATAAAATAGAATCAAGTACATTTAAATCTGACTTATTCAAAAATATTCCAAAAAAAAATTTTGATATTATAATTAATGATGTTGCTGGTATTTCAAACTTTTTTGAAAAAATTGGTTTTTGGTATAATAAAAATATTCCCTGTAATACGGGTTTAGATGGTACTTTAAAAACAATAGAATTTTTAAACTCTATTCCAAAAGAGACAAAAATAATAGTTATGCCACTTATTTCACTTTCCAATATTAAAAAAATTAAAAGTTTTTTAGTAAAAAAAAAACTTAAATATAAATTAGTGCTTAAGGAATTTTGGCCACTTCCAAAAAAATTATTAATTAAACATTCCGAAAAATTAAAAAATTTAAAAAAAAAAAATTTTATTGATTACAATAAAAAATTTGGCATGTATTTAGCTTACACAGAAATACTTATTATAAAAAAAATATGATTATTTTCGCTACTGGATCATCATCATCTTTAGCACAAGAGGTTTTAAGTTCTTTAAGCAAGAAGGGATATAAAATTTTTGGAACTTATAATAAAAATAAACCTAAAAAGTTATTAAAAAATAAAAAAATAAAACTATTTAAACTTGATATCACATCTGAAAGACAATTAAAAAAAACTCTTAAAAAAGTGAGATTAATAAATAAAAATATCACACTGCTAAATTTTGTAGTTTTTAATGAGGATAGACTTTTTGTAAATGAAAATTTAAAAAATATAAATAAAAATTTTCAAATAAATATAAAAAGTCATATAAATTTAGTTAAAACATTTTTGCCAATTATGATTAGAAATAAATTTGGAAGAATTATTCACTTTTCGTCCGTAATACACGGTGAAACAGGAACGAGTTTATATTCAGCATCAAAATCTTATCTTGAAGGTTTTTCTGCTGTCTTGGCAAAAGAGTATGCTGGATTTAATATTACGTCTAACATCTTAAGTTTAGGCTATTTCAACTATGGTTTATGGGATAAATTGAGTGCTAAGTTGAAAAAAAAAAGACTTGATCAAATTCCATCAAAAAAATTAGGAAAGCCGGTTAATATCGCTAATGCAATTGATTTTATAATTAGATCTGATTATGTTAACAAATCTATTATAAAAGTTGATGGCGGTATCTAATTCCACTTAATGAAAAAAAACAAAAATAAAGCTATCTTTAGATTAGTAGCAAAATTATTAGAGGTTAATGAAAATAAAATAAATATAAATACATCTGTTAAAAGTTTAGATGAATATGATTCATTAGCAATATTGAATATCATGACTCACTTTGAAAAAAAATATAAGATTAAGCAAAAAAATCTAAACCTTAAAGAATTCGAGTCTGTAAAAGGTTTAATAAAAATCTTAAATAGAAATAATATTAACTTAAAGTAAAATCTTGAGTTGCCAAATCTCCAAAATATACAAATACTTACCTAGTAGCGTTGAGACTATAAGCGCTTTATGTAAAAAAAATAAAAACTGGGATGAAAAAGAAATTATAAAAAAAACAGGAATTTACAAAAAAAGAATTCAACATGAAGGTGGAATTAAAAGTTTAATTTTGGGTCTTAGAAGAAAAAATAAGATACCAGAATTAAAGGATTGTGGCTTGCTAATTCTTGTTACTCAAACACCCTCTTTTAGTATTCCTTCTAATATTCATTTCTTTCAAAAAGTTTTTAATTTAAAAAAAAAAGCATTAGCTTTTGACATTAACCAAGGGTGCAGTGGCTATTTGTATGGGCTAACTGTATGCAATTCATTGATGAAAACTAATAAGATAAATGCAGCCGCCCTTATTACATGTGATACATATTCAAATCATATTAGTTCTAATAATCGCACAACAAGAACAATTTTTGGAGATGGTTTAACTTTAACAATTTTAAAAAAAAAAACTAAAAACAAAAATTTTTTAAATTTTTCTCTGGGAAGTGATGCCAGAGGTTTTGATAATTTTAAGTTAGAAAAAAACGAGATAGTTATGAATGGATCTGAAATGTATAATTTTGCCACTAATTATGTCCCTTTAGAAGTAACAAAAATTTTGAAAAAAACTAGAATAAATAAAAATCAAATTAAGTATTTTATATTTCATCAAGCCAGTAAAATTTTATTAGACACAATTCAAAGAAAATTAAATATACCAGATAAAAAGTTTTTGAGAAATTTATCTAATCATGGAAATACAGTCTCATCGACTATACCGCTCATTCTATTTGATTTAATAAAAAAAAAGAAGATAAAAAAAAATGATCACATTTTATTATCAGGTTTTGGTGTAGGTTATTCCTGGGGTACATGCGTTTATAGACATTAGAAAATTATGATAATAGCAAAAAAAAAAATTTTAGTTGAACCACCTTTTATAGTTGCCGAAATATCTGGGAACCACAATGGAAAATTTGGAATACTAAAAAAAACAGTAAATGCAGCAATTAAATGCGGTGTTGATGCAATTAAATTACAAACCTATAAACCAGAGGATTTGACCTTAAAAATTAAGAAAAAGGACTTTTTAGTGAAAGGAACAGCTGCTAAATGGGATAAAAAGTATTTATTTGAAATTTATAAAAAAGGTCAAACACCAGTTAAATGGTATAAAAAAATCTTTCAAATATGCAAAAAAAAAAAAAAATTATGTTTCACTTCACCTTTCAATCCACAAACTATAAAAGAATTAGAAAAGCTAGGCTGTCCCGCTTACAAAATTGCGTCTCTAGAAATAACGAATCATAGTTTACTTAAAGCTATTTCCAAAACAAAAAAACCTGTAATAATTTCAACTGGTGGAGCTACATTAACCGAAATCAAGAGAGCTTTGAATATATTTAAGAAAAATAAAAATGTTGCATTATTAAAATGCACTGTTAAATATCCCGCAAATCCAGAAATCACTAATCTAAAAACAATCGAAAGTTTACAAAAAAAATTTAAAAAAGTTACAATTGGTTTTTCTGATCACACTGTAGGAACCGCAGCATCGATACTAGCTGTTAGCCTTGGTGCAAAAATAATAGAGAAACATTTCATTTTAAATAAAAAAATTAATTCAATAGATAATTTTTTTTCTGCTGACCCTATCGAGATGAAAAATTTAGTCAAAGATTGTAAAAGCGTTAAAAAATATTTAGGTAAAGTATTTTATGGACCTACAAAAGATGAAATTCCATCAATGAAACATAGGCGATCGATTTATTTTGCTAAAAATGTAAGAAAGGGAAAAAAATTAAATAAAGATGATATTGCTATTGTGAGACCATCTCATGGAACAAATTTAAAATTTTTAAAAAAAATAATAGGAAAAAAACTAGATAAAAATTATCAGATGGGAGATAAATTAAGTAATAATTTTACTAGGGTTTTAAGATAATTTTATGAACCTTCAAGATTTAAACTTTAATAAAGAATTTTTAGGTAAAAAAATAATAGTTACAGGAGCATCAAGAGGTTTAGGCGCCGAAGCATGTAAAGTTCTAGCAGATCGAGGTGCAGAAATTGCTATGCTTTCGAGATCAAAAATAGAAATGGAAAATTTGAGAAATCGCATGCAGAATTCATCTAAACATATTTCTATTAAAGTAGATTTTTTGAATAATAATTCTTTAAACAAAGCATTTAAAAAAGCTATCGATTTCTTAAAAAAAATTGACATTATCATTCACGTTGCAGGCGGAGGATTTGGATTAAAAGAGCCTCTCATAAAAAATGATGATTTAAGAACCTTGCTTCAAGTAAATTTTGTTGCTGCTGCAGAACTAAACAGATTGACAGTCAACACTATGAAGAAAGGTGGAGAACTTAAATTAATTCACGTGGGTTCTATAACTTCAACTGAGGCAATAGGATCAGTGGGTTATAATGTGGCTAAGGCATCCCTAGCATCTTATGTAAAAAGTCTAGGAAGAGAATTATACAAAAAAAAAATAGTGGTTACTGGAATTTTACCAGGTGGATTTATTTCACCAGGAAATTCGATGGACAGATTAAAGAAAAAAAATATAAAAGATTATAGAAAATTCATAAAAACAAGACTGCCTAGAGAAAAAATGGGTGAAGTCGAAGAAATTTTACCAATGTTACTGTTTCTCTGCTCTAAACATGCGTCTATGATGGGAGGTTGTTTGGTTCCTATTGATGCTGGAGAAAGTAAAGCTTACCAAATCTAAATATCAGATTTGAAAATATTTAAAAAACATTTATATTAATTTAATATTTAATGAAACAAAGATTAGACGCAAATTTAATAAAAAAATATCACCAAGATATAGTTTTTAATTACGCTGAATATCCCACTAAAGACCATTGGTCATTCAATTTTAGTAGTGAAGATTACAAAAAAGCGTTACTAGAATGGCTTCCAAATAACAAAGATAAAAAAATATTTTTTTACGTGCATATTCCTTTTTGTGAGCAACTTTGTTGGTTCTGTACTTGTAGTAAAATGATTACTAAAGATTATAAAAAAGTAACTGATTATTTAAAATATTTAAATAAAGAAATAGATATATTATTTAATTTTCTAAATAAAAATGAGATCAAATTAAATGTAGGTACAGTATTTTTTGGAGGAGGTTCTCCTACTATTTTAAATAGAGATGATTTAAAATCTTTAGTAGACAAACTAAAAGGGCTTTTCGATTGGTCAAACGTAGAAAATTTTACAGTTGAATCTGATCCTCGAAGAGTTGATGAAGATAGATTAATTTATAACGCTACTGAATGTAGCGCTAATAGAATATCATTTGGAATGCAAGATTTTGATGAAAATGTTCAAAGAAGAGTTAATAGACCTCAATCAGCTGAACTATTTAAAAATATTTTGACTCCTAAAGTAAGAGAACTTTACAAAGAGATAGCATTCGATTTATTAATTGGACAGCCAGGTCAAACTGTTGAAACAATGTCAAAAACTTGTGACCAAATTATAGAATTGAAACCAACTCTGGTACAACTTTCTCTAATGGCCTACAAACCCTGGGTATCAAAATATCAAATAAAGATGGTCGAAGAGGGTCCTTTGCCAGATTTTTTAGAAAGAAAAGAGTTATTACAAGTAATTCACAATAAATTGCAAGCAGGCGGTTATTTAAGAACGGGTTTCGAATGTTATTCTTTGCCAGGCAGTCCAATGACAAAAGCTTTTAAAGAGGGAACTGCTCATTACGGAGCTTCAGGACATCAAACTGGCGGGAAGGTAAATTTTATTGCAGTAGGAAGTTCATCTACTAGCAATTTAGGTGATGATTATTATGCACAAAATTTTTATGATATTAATTCATATAAAAAATGCTTAGATAAAGATACATTACCGATATTTAGAGGGTTTAAACTAAACAAGAATGACAAAATTAGGCAACACGCAACTCAACAAATTCGAAGTTATTTTAAGATAGATTATAAAAACTTTGAAAAAAATTTTAACATCAATGCCCAAGAATATTTCAAAAAAGAAATTGAGTTTATGAAAGACATGGAAAAAGATAATTTAGTAAAATTTGTAGATAGTGGAATAGAGCTTACAGAATTTGGCAGAGACTTTGTTCAAAATATTATGAACGTATTTGACAGCTATGACCCTCCAAATAAATCTTATGCTGAAAGGCTAGAAATAGTAAAAAAAGCTAAATTAGCTCAATCAAGAGTTCAAGAATCAATTTAAGTATAAAAGATACTTTTTAATTTAATTATTAATGAAATATAGGAAGTTTTCAGATTTGGGCTGGAACGTCTCCGAGGTAGGACTAGGTTGTTGGCAGATAGGATGGTGTTGGGGCGATGTATCTGAGCGAGATGCCAGAGATTTACTTAATAAAGCAATAGACAAAGGTATAAATTTTTTTGATACGTCTGATACTTACGGCGATGGAAGAAGTGAAAGATTTTTATCTGAAATTTTAAAGTCAACTTCAGAAAAAATATATGTTTCTACAAAAGTTGGAAGAAGAGTTAGGGGAACAGATTATCCAAAGGGCTATAAACATAAACATATAGAAGAATTTATTGATAGATCATTAAAAAATTTAAATATCGATAGTATTGACTTACTTCAGCTCCATTGTCCTCCAAGCGATCTTTGCTCTAAAGCTGAAACTTATCAAGTTATGGACGAGATTGTAAAAAAAGGAAAAATTAAAAATTATGGTGTTAGTGTGCACAAAATTTCAGATGCAATGGAAGCCATTAAGTTTCCAAATGTAAAAAGTATACAGATTGTTTTTAATATTTTTCGTCAAAAACCAGCAGAAGAATTTTTTAAAGAAGCAAAAAAAAGAAAAATAGGAGTTATTGTCAGAGGACCATTAGCTAGTGGGTTGTTGACCGGAAGTATAAATAAAGATACTAAATTTCCCGAAAACGATCATAGAAACTACAATATTAGTGGTTCAGCATTCGATATAGGAGATACATTTTCAGGAGTTGATTTTAAAAAAGGTCTAGAAGCAGTCAGTAGAATAAAAAAACTTAAGCCTAAACATATTTCTTTATCTGAGCTAGCATTAAAATGGATTCTTTCTCATGACGCAGTAAGCGTTGTAATTCCTGGAGCAGTTAACAAGTCACAAGTTGAAATAAATGCCAATTCATCGAGCTTAGAAGACATTTCAAATATAATACCAAAGATTAATTCTATTTATGATGAACTGATTAAGAAAGATGTTCATGATAGATGGTAGGTTTTTAATATATGCAATATAAACAACTAGGCGCTTCAAATCTTAAAGTAAGCAAAATTTGTTTAGGAACAATGACTTATGGAGAACAGAATTCTGAAGCAGAATCTTTTGATTTAATGAATTATGCATATGAAAAAGGTGTAAACTTTTTTGATACTGCAGAAATGTATCCAGTATATCCTAAGAAAGAAACCCAAGGCAAATCAGAGGAGATTATTGGAAATTGGATAAAAAATAAAAAAAATAGAGACAGAATAGTGCTAGCTACAAAGGTTGCGTCCAAGCACCCAAAAGGTATAGGAGCTACTAAACTCGCTTGGATTAGAAAAGGAGGAAACAATCTTCGATTTGACAAAAAAAATTTAACAAAAGCTTTAGACGATAGTTTAAAAAGACTTAAAACCGATTATATTGATTTATATCAACTTCATTGGCCAGAGAGAAACGTTCCTTGCTTTGGTCAATTAGACTTTAAATATGACCCATCTGATAATGAGTGGACTTCAATAGAAGAAGTGCTTGAAAATTTAAATATTTTAGTTAATTCAGGAAAAGTTAGATTTATCGGACTATGTAATGAAACTCCTTGGGGGTTAACACAATTTATAAATATTGCTAATAAAAATAAACTTCCAAGAGTGATGTCTATACAGAATGGTTATAGTTTAGTTAATCGAGTTTTTGATATAGCGAACTCTGAAGTTTCTATTAGAGAAAAATGTGGATTGTTATCTTATTCACCTCTTGCAGGTGGTAGACTTAGTGGAAAATATATAAATGGAAAACAATCTAATAATTCAAGATACGTTTTATGGCCTCAAAGATTCAATAGAAATAAAACAAAAAGAGGGGAAAATGCTATTAAGAAGTATGTAAATTTAGCAAAAAAATACAATATAAAGCCTAGCACTTTTGCTAATGCATTTGTATTAAGCAGACCCTTTTTAACTAGCAATATTATCGGCGCAACAACTCTTAGTCATCTTGAAGAGAACATAAACAGTTTAAACATTAATTTTACAGAAGAAATGATTAACGATGTCGAAGATATACACTTGTCAGATCCTAATCCTTGTGTTTAAAAAATATTATTTAACTAATTACAAAAGATGGAAATAAAAAAACAATTAATAAACGGACAAGGTTTTGCTGTTTTCTCAATTGAAAACATGAAAGCTTTTAATAAATTAAGAAAATCTTTCATTGAAAAAATGAATATCCCAAAAGGCTCAAAAAATATTAGTTTAGTAAGAAAAAAAATGGCAAAAATGTCTAAAGCTGAAATTAATAGATCAATGATAAATCTTTTAAAATTTACAAACCTTTCCGAGATGATCATCAACTCTTGCCCTAAATTGATAAAAAAACTTTGTGGGAGTGAACTATTTATTCAAAGAAGAGCTCATACGATTATAAATGTTCCTGGAAAAGGACAAGCAAAACAGTGGGCTCATTATGAATTAATGTCAGGAATTTCCCCATATACTTTTGTTATCTGGGCGCCTTTACATAATTTAGATGATCAAGGTGGGGTTTATTATATTGAACAAAATAAATCTCTAAAAGTGATGAAAAAAGAACAAAGAGAAGGTTTAGTTAATGGACCAAGAGTTTTAAATATGATGCAAGATCAAAAACCCACTCGCTTAAAATTTGGACAAGCGATAATTTTCAACCCATTTATTTTACATGGGAATGTAGCTTTCAAGTCTAAATTTGCTAGAATTGCTTGTAATGTGAGATTTCAAAGTTGCAAAAAACCCCTTCTTCAAAAAAATAGTGACTATCTAAAATATTATAAGTTGCCATAAAACTAATGACAATCGCTTCTGTAACTACTGATATTAATATAGGACCATTCAAAATTCCAAGTAATGGGCAAAACATGATAATGAATAATTATGCTGATAGGCATAATCTTATTGTGGAGCTAGTCATTCCTGAACCAATGAAATCTAACTCTTTAGCTACTTCTCAATGGCTGCACAAAGAGAGAAAATTAACTAAAGTTATTCTTTGCTCCATTCATCAGTTGCCAAAAAATAAGATAAGATTAAAAAATTTGATAAAAAATTTTAAAAATGTTGAATTTCATTTTGCTCTAGAGGGCATAAATGGAAAAGGTAAATTATTTTTATTAAAATGTATTAAAGAAGCTGAAATGTTTTCAAGAGCTAAAAAAATCGATAGCACAGAGAAGACTTGGTTAGATTTGTACAAAATGATGAAAAAAAGAACATGAAAATTTTTATTACTGGTGGAGCAGGTTACGTTGGATCAAGTTTAGTTCCCAAATTAGTGAATCTAGGCCACGATGTGACTATTTTTGATTTGATGATATACGGAGAAGATGTTTTTGATAAAAATCTCAAAGTAAAAAAAGTAAAAGGAGATATTAGAGACATTGATCTTTTATCCAAAAATATTTCAGGACATGATGTTGTAATTCATCTAGCATGTATTTCAAATGACCCAAGTTTTGAACTAAACCCCTCTCTAGGCAAATCAATTAATTTTGATGCGTTCGAGCCTTTAGTAAAAGTAAGTAGAGATAACAAGGTTAATAGATTTATTTATGCATCATCATCATCAGTTTATGGAGTTAAAAAAGAAAAAAATGTTACTGAGGAAATGAAGTTAGAACCCCTTACAGATTATTCAAAATATAAAGGAGAATGTGAGAAAATACTTAAAAGTTATTCATCTAATGATTTTATAACGACAACTATAAGGCCCTCCACGGTATGTGGGTATGCAAAGAGACAAAGATTAGATTTAGTTGTTAATATACTAACAAATCATGCGTTTCATAAAAGAGAAATAAAAGTTTTTGGTGGTTCTCAGCTAAGACCTAATATTCATTTAGACGATATGGTTAATTCTTACATCACGTTGCTAAATGCTGACATAAAAAAAATTAATGGTGAAGCTTTCAATGTTGGTTTTAAAAATCAATCTGTGAACGAATTAGCTAACGATGTAAAAGAGATCATTGGCGAAGACATCAAAATTATAACATGTCCCTCTGATGATAATAGATCTTATCATGTTAGCTCAAAAAAAATACAAGACGTTTTAGGATTTAAGCCATTGAAAACAGTAAAAGATGCTGTAATAGATTTAAGAAATGCTTTCCAGTCTGGGTTATTACCAAATTCATTTAAGGACGAAAAGTATTTTAATATAAAAAGGATGCAATCGATTCATCTAAAATAACTATTATGAAAACAATTGATTTTTATTCAAATAAAGTTGTTACAAAACCTTGGGGATATGAGTACGTTATTTATAATAATAAAAGAAAATTGGCAGTAACATTTTTAAAAATAAATCATGGTCACAAAACCTCACTACATTGTCATCCTCAAAAGAAAACAGGTTTTATAATTCTATCTGGAAAGGCTCAAGTTCAAATTGGTATTTATAAAAAAAATAAAAAAAATTTTTCATCATTATCTAGACTGGTTTTTAGAGCTGGCCTGTTTCACTCTTTAAAAGCAGTATCCAAAAGAGGTTTATATGCCTTAGAATTTGAAACTCCTTATAATAAAAAAGATTTGGTGAGATTCGAAGACAGCTACGGTAGACAAAAAAAACATTATGAGGGTAAAAAATTTACAAAAAATATAGACTCAAGTTTTTTGAAATTTAAAGATCCAAAGATTGGAAAAAAAAATAATTACATTTTTAATGATTTAAATATTTCCATTGAGGTCACAAAAAATTTAAAAAGTTTAACAAAAAAAGATGATAGAAGCACATGTGCGATATTAAATGGAAATCTTAAAGATAATGGTGGTCAAGATGTAATTGCTTATGGCGAGATCATTAAGACAAGCACTCTTAGAATTTTGTCTGATAAATTTAAGATAAAAAAACCCTTAACTATTCTAAAAGTTTCAAAAAAAAATTAATGAAAGTAAGATACTCATATTTAAATCAACAATTCTCAAATTGTAACGATTTATGGAAAAAATTAAAAAGATTTGTTTCCACTGGAGACTTTACACTAGGAAAAGAACTTGAAAAATTTGAAAAAAATTTCGCAAAGCTTATAGGCGCTAAATATGCTGTAGGAGTAAATTCTGGAACAGATGCGATTAAACTTTCACTACGTACACTAAACATTAAAAATGGTGATGAGGTTATAACTGCTGCAAATACTTTTGTCGCTACTATTGGAGCAATAACTGAATTGGGAGCAAAACCTGTATTTGTAGATTGCGATGATACTTTTTGTTTGAATGTTAAATTACTAGAAAAAAAAATTACAAAAAAAACAAAAGCTATTGTTCCGGTTCATTTTACTGGGTACATGACAGATATGCCTAAATTAAAAAAAATCTCAAAGAAATATAAAGTTCCTATAGTTGAAGATGCTTGTCAGTCTATACTTGCAAATATTAATGGTAAAACAGCAGGTACCTGGGGTGAATTTGGTGCCTTTTCTCTTCATCCACTCAAAAATATAAACGTTTGGTCTGACGGAGGCATAATAACTACAAATAATAAAAATTATTATAAAAAACTTAAACTTCTCAGAAATCATGGCCTTATAGACAGAGATACAGTTAAAATAAATGGCTATAATTCTAGATTAGATACTTTTCAAGCTGTTGTCGGGAATTGGCTTCTCCCTAAGGCAAAAAGTATCGCTAATAAAAGAATTAAAAATGCTAATTTTTATGATAAAAAATTTTCTAAAATTTCTCAAATTACAATTCCACCAAGACCAAAAAACTTTAAAATTGTTTATCATTTATATGTAATTTTTGCAAAAAAGAGAGATAAATTATTAAAGTATTGTTTAAAAAAAGGTATTGAGGCAAAAATTCACTATCCAATTCCAATGTATCTTCAAAATAGCCTTAAAGAATTGAAGCATAAAAAAGGAGACTTCCCAGTCACTGACGCGCATACGAAAAAAATAATTACATTTCCATGTGATCAACATTTAAGCACTAAAGAAATGAATTATGTCGTTAAGTGTGTGCAAAATTTTTATGAAAAAAATTAAACCTTTTAGATATGAGTAACCATTTAAATTTTTACAAAAAAATAAATAACATTCCAACTGTAAACTTAAATGATGTTAAAAAAAAGATTTTGTTTTCTCAACGTGATAATTTTTACTTTAATATAGGTTTAACAAAAGAAAGTTTTGTGGGAAGAAAAATTTTAGAATTTTGTCCTGGAACTGGATACAATGCATATTATCTTATCAAGAAATTTAAAATTAAAAAGATAAGACTTGTAGACAATAATATTTCGTCAATTAAATTTTTAAAAAAAAATCTTTCAAAATTAAAAAATGTAAATATTTTAACGAAGGATTTAAATAAATTTAAACCTGATGAAAAATATGATTTTGTTATTATGGAAAACGCCATAGATAATTTTTCAAATGAAAAATCTGTGATAGAAAAAATAACTTCATGTACAAAAAAAGATGGTTTTATAATTTTAACAATCGGAGATAAATACGGAATTTTATCAATGAAATTAAGATTTATCTTTTCCCTTATCTTATTAGAACAAAAAAAAATTTCGAATCAAAAAAAAATTAATTTTTTAACAAATGTATTTAATTCACATCTAAAATATTTGTCAAATAATACGAGGAAAACTAAAAAGTGGGTATTAGATAATATGATTAATTCAGACTTTATAAGAAAAAAAAATTATCTTGATTATCCGAGTTTAATAAATATGCTCAATAATAATGTATTAATTCAAAACGTATCACCACAATTTAACAAAAATTTTATTTGGTATAAAAATTTCAAGATGGATGAAAATAATAGGCTATATTTGAAAAATTATCTTAACGAACGAAAAAATTTTTTAGATTTCGAAACTTCGTTTACATCTGAATTTAATATTGAAAAAAATCTAAATTCTCTTTACAATCAAATTTATAAACTAAGTCCTACAAAAAAATTAAATATTAAAGTTTTACTTAGTATAAAAAAAGAAATTTTCAAAATTATAAAAAAATTAGAAAATAAAAAAAAACAAAATCGTAATAAAGTAATTTTAGCATTAAAAGAATTTAATAATATTTTAGAAGATTTTAACAAAAAAAAGATTATAAAAATCAAAACAAAGTACTTAAAAAAATTCTGGGGTGTATATAGTCAGAATATTTTATTATACAAAAGATAATTTAAATTATGAAATCTGCAGTTTTAGTCGAGTCAAAAAAACCTCTAGTGTTAGCTGATATTGATCTTCCTAATGAATTAGAGTTTGGGCAGGTGCTAGTAAAAATTTGTTATAGTGGTCTTTGTGGTGCACAAATTAATGAGATTGATGCTATTAAAGGACCAGATAAATATTTACCACATTTATTAGGTCATGAAGGTTCAGGAATAGTTGAAAAAGTTGGTAAAGGAGTGACAAGAATTAAAAAAGGTGATCATGTGGTTCTCCATTGGAGAAAAAGCTCAGGAGTGCAAAGCACACCAGCAAGTTATTCTTGGAATGGGAAACGAGTAAATGCTGGCTGGGTCACAACATTTAGTGAAAAATCAATTGTTTCTGAAAACCGTTTGACAGTTATTCCTAAAGATTTTGACTTGAAAGTTGCAGCACTATTTGGATGCGCAGTTACATCTGGTTTTGGGGCAGTGAATAATGACGCGAAAGTTAAAATTGGTCAATCAGTACTCATCTTCGGAATTGGAGGAATGGGTTTAAATATTGCATATGCTTCATCACTTGTTTCGGCTTACCCTATTATTGGTGTAGATCTTCATCAAGAAAAGTTAAATCTTGGTAAAGAATTTGGTTTAACGCATGGAATTATTTTTAATAAAGATAATTTCAAAGAAAAAATTAATGAAATAATAGGTGAAAAAGGACCAGAAATAGTTTTTGAGACGACTGGGAGTTCTCAAATTATGGAACACGCTTATGATATCACACCTAATGACTCTAAAACAGTTTTTGTTGGTGTTCCAGACAAAAAAATTTCTATTTATTCTTTGCCTTTAGCTTTCGATAAAGTTTTATCAGTTTCACATGGAGGAGACTCAGAGCCCGATAAGGATATACCTCGGTATATAAGATTAATACAAAATAAAAAATTAAGTCTTGATAAATTAATTACGAACGAATTTAGTTTAGATGAAATAAATGAAGCAATTAATTTATTTAGAAGCGGTAAAGCAGGTAGAATTATTTTAAAAATTAGTAAAAACTAGAATTTATGGGAAAGCATCTCGATATAGGATATTTTAAAAAACCAGTTAAGGTTCGTGCAAAAGTTGCAAAAGATAGAACTGTTATTAATAAAATGTACGCTTGGCAATTAGGAAAAGAGTACTACGATGGAAGTAGGCTAAACGGCTATGGCGGATTCAAGTACGATGGACGATGGTTAAAATTATTGCCCAAGATTATTAAAAAATATAAATTAACAAGTAAATCTAAAGTTCTTGATTTAGGTTGCAAAAAAGGATTTTTACTAAAAGACCTGAATATTTTGCTTCCTGGCATTAAAACCTATGGTATAGAAAATCACCCTTATGCTTTAAAAAAAGCTGTAAACTGTAAGAGCAAACTAATCAAATCTGATTATTATGATATACCGTTTAAGAATAATTATTTCGACTTCGTGATAGCTTTTAATTCATTATACATGCAAAATTTAGGTGATGTAATTAAATCTCTTAAAGAAATAGAGAGAGTTTCAAAAAAGAGTTACATTGTATTAGCTTCCGGAGAAAACAATGAAGAACGGAATAAGTTTTATAAATGGACATTAATAGGAACAAGTATTCTACTTAAAAAAGAATGGAAAACTCTTTTTAAAAAAATAGGATTTAAAGGAGATTACTATTTTTCTTCAGCCAAATCACTTGGTGTTTAAATTTGATAATGAGACTTGCTGATTACGTAATTAAATTTTTAGAAAGCAAAAAAATTAATACAGTTTTTACTGTAAGTGGAGGAGGATCTATATTTCTCTGTGATGCATTATATAAAGCAAAGAAGATTAAATATATACCTTGCCATCATGAACAGGCGGTATCATTTGCAACAGAAAGTTACTCTAGAATTAAAAATAAACCAGGTGCAGCAATTGTAACAACAGGACCCGGAGGAACTAATTGTTCTACCGGAGTGGCTTGTTGCTGGATCGATTCTGTTCCAGCTCTTTTCATTTCTGGTCAAGTTTTTTCCAACCAAACTATTGGTAATTCAGGCGTTAGACAAATAGGCGTACAAGAATTTGATATAATAAATATGATAAAATCTAGTACTAAATATTGTGTAATGATAAAAAAACCAGAAGAAATCAAGTACCATCTAGAAAAAGCTTATTATCTTTCCACGCATGGAAGGCCAGGACCGGTATGGATAGATATTCCTGCTAATGTGCAAAATGCTAATATTAATGAAAAGAAATTAAAGGGTTTTAAACCTAAAAAGATAAAAAAAAATAATATTCTTTTAGATAAAAAAATAAAAAAAATTGCTCAGATGCTAGCCAAAAGCTCTAGGCCAGTTTTGCATATAGGACATGGAGTAAAAATCGCTAAAGGAGAAAAATATTTAAAAAAAATAATAAATAAGTACAACTTACCCTTTGCCTTGACTTGGAATGCTTCAGATTTAATTGAGTCAGATCATAATTCTTATATAGGCAGACCAGGAGCATTTGCAGAGAGAGGAACAAATTTTATTATTCAAAGCTGTGATTTGTATCTATCTATAGGATCAAGACTTCCATTTATGGTTACAGGATATAACGCTAGAGATTTTGCCAGAAATGCGAAAAAAATAATGGTTGATATTGATAAAAAGGAAATAGATAAAAGCCAGATTAATTTAAATGAAAAAATTTGTTGTGATGCAAAATATTTTTTAAAGACTTTGTCAAAATTAATGCCAAAAAAAATAAATTTATCTAAAGAATGGCTTACGTATTGTCAAAATATAAGAAAAAAATACCCAATAGTTTTAGAAGAATTTAAAAGGCAAAAAAATACAATCAATTCTTATTATTTTATAGATCAATTGTCAGAAATTTTAAAAAAAGATGATGTAGTAGTTACAGATATGGGCTTATCATTTGTAGGCACCCACCAAGCTTTTAAAGTTAAAAAAGGCCAAAAGCTATTTACTAACTCTGGACATGCTCCAATGGGGTGGGGATTACCCGCAGCTATTGGCGCATACTATGCTGGTAAAAAAAAAAGAATTATTTGTTTAACAGGAGAAGGAGGCTTACAAATGAATATTCAAGAATTAGCAACAGTCATGCACTATAATCTTCCAATTAAAATCTTTATTTATAATAATGGAGGTTATTTAACCATAAAACAAACTCAGCAACTAGGTTTTAAAAGTAGAATAATGGGATCAAACATCGACAGTGGCATTTCATTTCCAAATTATAAAGATATAGCAAAGTCTCATAGAATTAATTATAGCTCTATATCGGGAGAAAAAAATTTAAAATTAAATATAAAAAAAGTATTGTCGGGTAACAAGCCTTCAATTTGTGAGTTAATAATGGACCATGAGCAAGAACAAATGCCAAAGGCAATTAATAAAAGGCTACCAAATGGAAAAACGATTCCTACAAAGTTTGAGGACATGTATCCTTTTTTGTCTCCTAATGAAATCAAAGAAAGTATGATATAAGTAATTATGAACAAAGCGATTATAATTTCAGGAAATTTGGCTCAAGATCATGAATTTATTTATCCTTATTATAGACTTCTAGAAGAAGATTTTGAAGTTGATGTTTGTTTGCTAGAGGGAAAACCGGTAAAAGGAATATTAGGAACAGCTCTTCCACCAAATAAAGATCAAAAAATAAAAACAATAGATCAGTTAGATATTAAAGATTACAAAGTTTTAGTTCTCCCAGGTGGAGTGAAAGCTATGGAAAAAGTTAGGCAAGAAAAAAAAATAATAGACTTTATTTCTAAGTTTAATGAAGAAAAAAAAATTATAGCTTGTATTTGTAGTGGTGCACAACTTCTTATTTCAGCAAAAGTTGTTAAAGGGAGAAAGATTGCAGGCTACTATAGCATGAAAGATGATTTGATTAATGCTGGAGCAATCTATACAGATAAACCAGCTGTTATCGATGGAAATATAGTTACTACAGCTCATTATAAAGATATGGGCCCTTGGATGAGAGAAGTAATTAACAAGTTAAATTAATAATACAATCCAAAATTTAATAAATTTTATTTCAAATGAATAAGACTATTGCATATGTAAACTTGGTTAAACAAGCTAAACAAGAAAAAAAAGAAATATTTGATTCTTTAAATAAATTATTTAGAGATGGTCAATTTATTTTGGGAAATGAAACAAAAAAATTTGAAAACAGTATTTCTAATTATCTAAAGGTTAAAGAGTGTGTTGCATTAAATAGTGGAACAGATGCGTTAACCTTTGGATTATCTTTGATAGGTGTTAGAAAAGGTGACGAAGTTATTACGCCACCTAATTCTTTTATAGGATCATCTGCAGCAATAGTTCATTTAGGAGCTATACCAATTTTTGCTGACGTTCGAGTTGATCAAAATATTGATCCAATTGAGATTGAAAAAAAAATAACAAAAAAAACAAAAGCAATAATGCCGGTACATTTATCTGGTCTCCCATGTGACATGGAAAAAATAATGAAAATTTCAAAAAAATATAATCTTCCAGTTATTGAAGATGCTGCTCAAGCGATTGGAACAAAATATAGAGAAAAATTTGTAGGAACTTATGGAGAAATCGGATGTTTTTCTGCACATCCATTAAAAAATTTAAACGCTATGGGTGATGCTGGTTACTTAGTTACAAATAATAAAAAAATCGCAGAAAAGGTAAGATTATTGAGAAACCATGGGATTAAAGGGAGAGATAAAGTTATTTCTTTTGGGTTTGTTTCGAGAATGGACAACGTTCAAGCAGCAATTCTCAATATAAGGTTAAAAAAACTTAAAGGAGTAATTAACACAAGACGAGCTAATGCAAGATTATACTTTCGAGAATTAGGTAAACTTAAAAATGTAAAATTACCCTATGAGAATAAAAACTATTTTCACACCTACCACACGTTTGTGATTCAAGCTGAAAATAGAAATGAGTTAAAAAAGCACCTAGAACAAAAAGGTATTTCCACAAAAATTCATTACCCTTATTTAATTTTTGAGCAAGATGCATATAAAAAAAGATTTAAAAATATTAATTATAAAAAATTTCCGGTATCTCGTGAGCTAAATAAAAAGATTTTAACTTTGCCGATAAATCAATACATGACTGTCAAGGAAATTAAAAAAATATGTATTGAAATTAAAAATTTTTATAAAGATTGAATTTTTAATGGAAGATCAAGAAGAATATTTAATTAGTTATGCAAATTTGAAATCAAATATATTCAAATTTCAAAAAGAATTTGCTGATAAAAAAATTTTAGATTTATTTTATGACAATGAATACATGGGTATACCTCAATGTTTACCAGCTAACATAAAATATTTTGATTATTCACAAGCAGAATTTTTCAGAATTGATAAAAAAAAATTTTCAAATAAAATTTTTAAAACTAAAAATATGAATTACGTCGGGAATAAAAAATTTTTTAGATATGGCACGCTCTTTGCGCAAAATGCGATTTTAAAAAATAAATATAAAAAAAAACTAGATTTTTATATTAAAAACACAAAATTAATAGTTAAAACAATAAAAAATTTAAAATTAAAAAACAAAAAAATTTGTTCGATGCAGATTAGAAATGCACCACATTTTGGACATGAGGCAGTTTTTAAATTTATTTTAGCTAAGTTTGATTTATTAGTATTGAATCCTATATTTGGAATTAAAAAAAAAAAGGATGTGGGAAACAGAATAATAACTAAATCTCTAAAATTTATGGAAAAAAAATATAAAAATATAAAATTTTTGCCTTTTTGGACTAACTTTTATTATGGCGGACCAAGAGAAGCTCTTCATCATCTTTCTATGCGTGAAAAATTGGGATTTAAATATTTCTACATCGGCAGAGATCATGCTGGTGCAGAAAATATATTTAGACCAAATGCAGCAACAAAAAAAGTTATTAAGTATAAAAAGAAATTTAAGATTAAATCAATTACAAGTAATGGTGGTTATTTTTGTAATAAATGTGATCAATATCTCATCAAAGGACATTGTAATCATAAAACTCTTATTAATATATCTGGAACAGAATTTAGATCTTGCCTTAAAAAAAATAGATATTATAAACACGCTGATCTTTCATTACAAAAAATTCTGTAGGTTTATCATCAGAATATGACAAAAATTTTAACAACTATTGGGCCAGCATCTTCAGGAAAAAATCTGAAATATTTTTTAGATAGATCAGATTTGTTAAGACTGAATACCTCACATAACGTATTAAACTGGCACAAAGCAAATATTAATAAAATAAAAAAGATTAATTCAGAAAAATTAATTTTAGTTGATATTCCAGGAGTTAAACCTAGAACTCTAAATAATAATCCAATTTTGATTAAAAAAGGGCAAAAAATAAGATTTGGATACAAAATTTCAAAAAAAGAAAAAGAAGTTATAAAACTTTCAAATCCTCTTCCTATAATAAATAAAAAATCAAAATATTTTTACCTTTCTGATGGAACGTATGAATTTAAAAACTTGGTTATTAAGAATAAAATTTTAAGTGGCGTTTCTTGTCAAAACTTTACTTTATATCCTAAGAAGGGATTGAATATACCCTATTCAATATACGATGATAGTTTGCAGAAAAAAGTCTATTTTTCATACTTAAAAAAAATTAGTAAATTAAATATTAATTGTGTAGGCCTCAGTTTTATTCAAAATCATAATATTTTACTTAAACTCAAAAAAGCATATCCAAAATTAATATTCATTTCAAAAATTGAAAATTTTCTTGGTTATAAAAACAGAAAAAAAATAATACAGTTTAGTGATGCAATTATGATAGATAGAGGCGACTTGGCCGCTGAGATTGGTCTTTCTAAATTATCTGAATATTCAGATGATATTATTCAAGATACAAAAAAAATGGGCAAACCTATAATTATAGCTACTGAAAATCTTAATTCTCTTCTCTATAATAACACCCCAACTAAAAGTGATGTAATTAATATTGATTATTATGTCGAAAAAAAGGTAGATTTTTTAATGTTAAGTGACGAAACAGCAACGTCTATAAATTCTAAAAATACTATAAATTGGCTTAATAATTATTTAAAGAAAAAAAATATTGAAACTGACTTAAGTAAACCACTCTCCATTGAAGAGATAATTCATAGTCTTAAAAATCAAACAGTAGTAGTTTTTTCAAAGAAAGGATATTTTTATCAAAAAATATCATCATTAGAATATAAAGATCTTGTATTATTTACTGAAAATAAAAAATTAAAAAATATTTTACAATTAAAAAGAAATTCAAAATCAATATTAACAAAGTTTCCAAAAAACTATTTATATAGTTTTTTATATAAAAATATAAAAAAAAATAAAAAACTTATTTTTAAGGGAAATAAATTTGCGTATTTGGTGAATGTAATTTTTCCAAGAAAAAACTCAAGAGCCAATACCGTTTCAATTATTGAGCAGAAGGATTTTTAGTTTAATTTGAAAAAAAAATTTAAAGGAATCTGGTTTTATGGCCTGTCTGGATCAGGCAAAACTTACATTTCTAAAGCAATATCGAAAAAAATAGTAGATTCAGTTATCGTTGATGGAGATAACGTTAGAAAATTAATTAGTTATGATCTTGGATACTCAAGGAAAAGTAGAGAAATTCAAATAAAAAGAATTTTAGGAATTTGCAGAATAATAATAGAGTCAAAAAAAATACCCATTGCATCTTCAGTTTATTTTAATCGCGAATTGAGTTTGATGTGTAAAAAAGTTGGTATTTTACCAATTAAAATTGATAGAAAAAATTTTAACAAAGTTATTAAAAAACATAAAACTTATAAAAATAAAAAAAACGTAGTTGGAAAAGACATATCTTATTCAAAATTCCAGACTATGTTGCTTGTTAATGATAATACAAGCAATTTTAAAAAAAAAATTAAAATTCTTTTAAAAAAAATTTAAATCTTAATAAATATTGATGAATTCAATTAGTAAGCAATACTTTTCATTGCTATGTTTTAATGGAGCTGGTTCAAAATTATTACAAGCTCAACTAGGAAATGCTCATGATGTTTTTACAATTCCAGCTTATCCCTTAAAATATTTACCTCTTTTTTTCGAAAAATGGAAAATATCAAAGATGTTTAAGGGTAAAGAAGGATTATTAAAATTAATTATAAAACAACATAAATCAATTCTAGATAGCAGGTATATAATAGGTTTTAACGGTTTAAATGCTTTAGGAAAAAATCATTCTTCACATATAAAAATTTCGGAAAGTAGATTTAAAAAAGGTTTTTTAAATTTTTTAAATAAAAGAGAGCTTACTCAAAAAAACACTATTTTAGCAATTCATTATGCCTATCAATACTCAATTAATAACAAAAGTAAAAATATATTATATCATACTCATGCAACTGAAATATTTAGCAAATACCTTTTAAAAGATTTTGAGAAGCACAAGGTAATTGCTATAAACAGAGATCCAATTCATAATTTTTGGAGAAGAGCATATGCTGATGAAAAAATTGAACAAGAAAGGTTTGATCTTTCAGATTGTGAATATATTAAAAATTATAGGTATATAAACAGATTAAGAGACTTATATTTAAATTTCAAATTTTTTGATAAAAAAATAAGTTCAAAATGTAGATTTTACACATTTGAGGATTTAAAAGTTAAAAACTCTCATACTTTAAAGAAAATATGTAAATTTTTAAGAATTAAATTTAATTATAAAAAAATTCAATATCCTAAGTTTCAAAATAAAATTTGGTGGGGAAGTAAAATTTACAAAGGTTTTACTAAAAAAAATAGTTTCGTTAAAGACAGTTTTAATAATGAAGAAAATTTAAAATTATTTTCAAATTACGAGATATTCATTTTAGAAGTTGCACTATACCCATACATTAAAAAATTCAACTTTACTAAAAATGTTGTAAAAAAAGAAAATTTTTTAAATAAAATTCTTTTCTTCACAAAAATTTTTTTACCAACTAAATATGGAGTAAATTTATTTTTAAAAAGATTTCATCCAAAAAATATATTTAATTATTTAAAAGATATAATCGAGGAAGCTTTTGGAAAAAAAAAAATTAAAGATTACAATTTTAATGGAATGTACCATTACCATTTTTGTTATAGAATTACTTACTTGATAAATCTCAATTTATTTAGAAGAATGTTATTTAATCATAAAAATAATATTTTCGTAAAAATTTTTTATATTTTATCAAAGATTTTTGTATACATTTTTTTACAAATTGAACTTTTGGGACTTTATTTTTTAAGAATTTATTTAATTTTATCTATTTATTTTAACGTTAGACGCAAAATAAATTTTATCTATTTAGGCTAAAAAACTCTCAATGATATTCTTAACCTCACAATTTTCAAATTTTGTTAAAAAATTTAAACTAAAACTATTTACTTTATTTATTGTTGTTCTTTTACAAACAATAATAAATATAATTTCGGTAATTTCGTTAGCACCTATAATAGACCTATTTATGAAAAAAAATGATGAAGAATTATCATTTTTAACTCAACTATTTAAGAAAATATTTTTAGAATTTAATATAGATTTTCAATTAATCCATTCATTTATATTTTTTGGTTTTTTCATACTTTTAACTTCTATATTTGGACTTTGGGCCAATTATTTAAACCTAAAGATAAAATACGATATATTTTCACAAATCAAGGTAGGCATGATGAGCTTATTTTTAAAATCTGATTACTCTTTTTTTAATCTTAAAAAATTAGGTAAATTTATTAATACTTTTGATTTTGAAGTTAATAAGGTTTGTGATGCTTTAGATCAATTAATAAGATTTTTCATAGCTTTAATTCAGATTTTTTTACTTATAATTATACCAGTCTATCTTTCCCTAAAATTTACCTTAATATTTTTTGTATGTATTTTTTTAATAATATCTCCAACTATTTTCTTTAAAAATTATATTTATAAATTGAGCGTAATGGACACAAAGTCTTCTAATGAATTAAGTAACTCTTTATATCAAATTCTTTCATCGATTAAATTAATTTACAGTTATGGAATGAATGAAAATGCAAAAAGACATTTTAAAGATTATGCAAATAAGCACGTTGATGCAGCGGTTTCACGACTGTTTTTCTCTACAGCAGTACCACTTATTTTTTCACCTCTTATAATTATTTCTTTAATGATACCCTCTTATTTTATTTTTAAAACAGGCTACCCCTTAAGTGAGCTAATAGTAATTCTATTTTCCTTTCAGAGAATGGCTCCTCATTTAGCTAATGCCGTGAAGTGTAGAATTATTATAACATCAACGAAAGCATCATTTGATCAAATAAAAAATTATGAAGACGAAGCTAAAAAGGCCTCCAGTATTGATGGAAAGGATAATTTTAAAGGATTTAAAGATCAAATAATTTTTAAAGATATTTCTTTTAATTACCCAAATAATAAAAATTTGTTTAACAAAATTAATTTGAGTTTTAAAAAAAATACAATTACAGGGTTGGCAGGTCCATCCGGATCAGGAAAAACCACTTTAGTGGATTTATTGACTGGTATGTTAAAACCTACAGAAGGTAAAATTCTCATTGATGAAAAGAATTTAAATGATTTTAAAATTTCAACTTTTAGAAGTAAAATAGGATATATTCCTCAAGACCCAGTACTTTTCAACATCTCTATTAAAGAAAATTTATTATGGGCTAATAACTTAGCAACAGATGATGAAATACAAAAAGCTTTGAGTTTTGTTGAAATTGATAAATTTATAAATAACTTGCCAGACGGTATTAATACGATTGTCGGGGAACGAGGAGAAGCGCTGTCAGGAGGACAAAGACAAAGGATAGCTTTTGCTAGAGCCATCATAAGAAAGCCTGAAATATTAATAATGGATGAGGCAACTGCTTCTATAGATCAAAAAACACAAGATTTAATAGAAAATAAACTTGAAGAACTCTCAACTGAAACTACTATTATTCTTATTTCCCATTCATCCAAATTGCTAAAAAAATTAAGCAAGATTTATAAGATTGATAAAGGAGTTCTTAAACTAGTTGAGGATTTAAAATAGTGAAAAATTTAATATCAAAGTTTAATTTAAAAATTAAAGTTTTTTTTTATTTTTTTGTAATCTACCCTTTAAATATATTCTTTATTTTTCCAATATTTTTTATTTTAAAAAATTTTTTTTTTAAAACTAAAGATATAAAATTTGTATTATTTGACGGTCATAAAATTGGTCATATGGCTTTATGCACCGAACCTTTTATTAAAAAACTTTATGAGAAGAGAATTAACAAAAATCACAATTTTTTATTTATAATATTTTTTATTAAACCAATAGCAAATCATTATTACTATCAATTAATCACCAATAATTTAAAGAAGAAAAATATAATTATTTTTAAAAATTATTTAATTTGGTTAAATTTATGCAAAATTTACAAATTTATAACTAAAAAAAATATACTTATAAAAAATATCGCCAGACGAATTTTTCACAAAATAAATAATGATAATAATATGATCATTACTATTCCAGATAACGATAATTTAATTGGAGAAAAAATAATCAAAAAACTAGGTATCATCAAACACAATAAATGGATATGCATAACTAATAGAGATGGCGCGTATTTAAAAAAAACTTTTAAAAAAATAGACTCTAAATATCATAACTATCGTGACTTTGATATAATTACTATGAAAAAGGCAATAGAGTATTTTATTTCAAAAGACTATTATGTTGTTAGGATAGGTTCATTAATGAGTGAGAAAATGAACTTTAAACATGAAATGTTTATCGATTATCCTTTCTCAAAATTTCAAAGCGATTTTCTTGACATTTATTTATCAGCAAAATGTTGTTTTTATTTTGGGTCTGGAGCAGGAATATCTAATGTTCCTAGGCTATTTAGAAGACCTATGTTTATGATAAATCAAGCGCCATTTGAGGGAGTTTTTCTTCACAAAAATAAATTGCAAACTTTTAAAAAACTAAGAGATAAAAAAACCAATAAAATTTTATCAATTAGTGAAATTTTAAATAGAAAATTATTCGATATTGGAACTTCTAATGAGTTTGAAAAAAATAATATTGAAAATATAAGCAACAATGAAGATGAAATACTGAATTTGGCTAAAGAAGCTTTGTTTTTACATGAAAACGATTATAAAATTTTAGATCAAATTTCAGATCATAAACATAAAAATATGCAAGCGATATTACAAAATCATCATTCATTTAAGAACTTGTATTGGAGAAATAAAATTGGTAAGGACTTTATAAGCAATCTTAATATTTAAAATGTTTAATAATAAATCAATTTTAATTACAGGCGGTACCGGGTCTTTTGGAAATGCTTTTGTAAACTTTATAATAAAAAACTATAATCCAAAAAAATTAATCATTTTTTCTAGGGATGAGTATAAGCAATTTAAAATGGCCGAAAAATTTCCAAATACAAAATATAAATTTTTGAGATTTTTTATTGGAGATGTGAGAGATAAAAATAGGCTTAAACTCGCAAGCAAAAATATTGATTTTTTAATCCATGCAGCTGCCTTAAAACAAGTCACAACTGCGGAGTATAATCCTCAAGAATATATCAATACTAATATTCTAGGAGCACAAAATGTTTTAGATGTAGCTATTGAAAATAATATTTCAAAAGTAATTGCATTATCAACTGATAAAGCGGCAAACCCAATTAATTTATATGGCGCCACGAAGCTGGCTTCAGATAAGCTTTTTATAGCAGCAAACAATTTAGTAGGAACTGCAAAAACAAGATTTACAGTAGTCAGATATGGAAATGTATTAAATTCCAGAGGATCAGTAGTTCCTTTGTTTAAAAAATTGTCCGCAAATGGAGAAAAATTTTTACCAATAACGCACCCAAAAATGACGAGGTTTTGGGTTTCCTTAGATGATGCCGTTAAATTTGTTGATTACAGTTTTAAGATAATGCAAGGCGGTGAAATTTTAATACCTAAAATTCCCTCAATTAAAATTACTGATTTAGCTAAGGCCATAAACCCTAAAATGCACCAAAAAATTATAGGGATAAAACCAGGTGAAAAATTACATGAAATAATGTGTCCAAAGGATAGTGCACATTTAACTTACGAATTTAAAAAATATTATTTGATTACTACTGATATAATTTTTTACAATACTAATCGTAATTTTACAAAAAATAAATTTTCAGAGACCGGCAAACTTGTTAAGGAAGATTTTGAGTACAATTCATTAACAAATAAAAATTTTCTTAATATTAGTCAGATTAAAAAACTGATATAAATCTTGATAAAGTTAGTTTCATTAAATCAAAAAATAAGCCCATTTTATAAAATTAATGATATTAAGCTAAATAAACCTAAAAGATTTTCTGTAGTTATTACTAAGAAACTTCATGAGGAATTTATAAAATTTAGCGGTGATAACAGTCCTATTCATCAAAATATAAAATTTTTGAAAAGAAATAATTTTAAAGAAAAGATGGGACATGGGTTTTTAATTACTTCCATTTTATCAAAAATATATGGAAAATATTTTCCTGGCGGAACTGAACTATGTATAAAACAAACTTGTTTTTTTAGAAAACCTTTTTTTGTTGGTGATAGATTTCAAATAAATATTATACCGAAAAAGAAAAATATTAAATTGAAGCTTCTCGAGATATTTGTAGAAATAAAAGTTCAAAAAAAAGTTATCTTTAATGGGGAAGCTACATTTATACTTAATTTAAAGTAATGAAAGATTTAATTTTTGAATTTAATAAATTTAAATCCATTATCCCAAAAGGTAGCACAATCTATTTAGAGCTAGATTTGATAAGACTAAAAGATTTTTTTTATAAAAAAAATCATAAAGATGTTTTAGAATTTTTGCTAAATGAATTCAAAAAGATTATTGGAAAAAAAGGTAATTTAATTGTACCCGCTTTTACATATTCATGGGGAAAAGATAAAAAAAAAAAAATTTTTGATATTAAAAAAACTTTACCTAAGACAGGAATGTTTCCCAATTTTCTACTTTTAAAAAAAGAAGCTATTCGAACTAAAGATCCTATGTTTTCGTTTTTAATTTTAGGTAAAGATAAAAAAAAATTAAGTACAATTGGAAAAAGTTCTTTTGGGGAACAAAGTTTGTTTGAAAAAATAAATAAAGAAAAAACCTATCTTATTAGTTTTGGACTGGATAGATTTGATCCAACCTTCGTTCATTACGTTGAAGAATATTATGATAGAAATCATAAAAAAATTAATTATCGTTTTTCTAAAAAATACAATGGATTTTTCAAAAAAAATAATAGATTAAAAAAAGATTTCTTTTACTGTTTTTCCAGAAATTTAAAATTAAATATGTTTTATAATGAAAAAAAAATAAAAAAAGTTTTACAAAAAAAAAATAAATTAAAAATAATTAACTTTTGTACATGCAAAGTTTTTATCACACTTGCGAAAGACTTCTTTCATGAAGGAATATTGGGTATGAAAAAGGATCAATTCTTTTTTGTAAAATATAGATAATGACAGCTAATAATCTTGGAACTTATTTTGAAAAATTAGCTACTCAAAATAAGAAAAAAACTGCTGTACAATTTTTGAATGGTAACAAAATAAGTTTTGATAACCTCAATTTAAATTCTAATAAAATTTCAAGCTGGATGATTAAATCAGGAGTTAAGCCTAATAACTGTATATGTATTTTATCAAACAAAAACGAGTATGTGTTTTTTCTGATTATTGCCTGTTTGAAAGTTGGGGCACCATATACAATTCTAGATAAAGATGTTCCTATCCCTAGAAATGCACGAATTATTAAAACTCTTAAACCAAGGTTTATATTTTCTACATTAGATCAGAGTAGCAAAATATCAAAATATAAGAATTTTATTTCTCGAAAAATGATAGAAGAAATTTTACACAATCAATTAATTAAAATTAAAAGACCTAATTTTGACTCTAGGTTTTTGGCTTACAATATGTTCACTTCAGGATCCACTGGTAACCCTAAAGGTGTTTCAATAACACACAAAAATGTATTTAATTTTATTAGCTGGGCTAAAGAGGAATACAAAATTAATGAAAAAGATGTTTTTAGTAATTTAAATGGATTGCATTTTGATAATTCAATTTTTGATATATTCGGAGGACTATTTAATGGATTAACTCTTGTATCAGTAAACAAGGAAGAACTTTTTGACCCAAAAAAATTTTTAAGTTTATCTAAGAAATATAAAATCACTACTTGGTTTTCTGTTCCTTCATTGCTTATATATTTTTTGTATTTTAATGCAGTAAATAAGAGGAGTTTTGCAAGTTATAAAAGAGTCATTTTTGGCGGCGAAGCCTTCCCTAAAAAAGATCTAAAACAATTATTTGATAGCATTGGCTCTAGGATAAAAATTTATAATGTCTACGGGCCTACCGAATGTACTTGTATTTGTTCAAATTACAAAATTTCTAAATTTGATTTTTCCAAAAAAGAAATCTCTAAGTATGCTCCGCTTGGGAAAAAAATGATAAAAAAATTTGATTTTTATATATTGAATAAAAACAAAAAAACAAAATTTGGTGAAAAAGGAGAACTTGTTTTATGCGGCCCGAATGTAGGACAGGGTTATTATAATAACGCTTTTGAGACAAAAAAAAGATTTGTTCAAAACCATTTACAAAATAAAAATAAAAATATTGTATATATGACCGGAGATATTGTTTATCAGGAAAAAAAAAGTCGCTTAATTTATTTTGTATCAAGAAGTGATAATCAAATAAAGCATCTTGGGCATAGAATAGAGCTTGACGAAATAGAGAAAGCCTTAAATGGTTTAGATAAAATTAAAAGTAGCGTTGTTACTTATGGGAAAAAAAACAATATTAATGAAATTACTGCTTGGGTATTTAATTGTAAAAAAAAAGAAAAAGAAATTAAATACGAACTTACAAAAATTTTACCTAATTATATGATCCCATCAACAATAAATTTTTTAAATAAAGTCCCAATTAATAATAACGGAAAAATTGATAGGCTTAAAATTAAATTAAATTATTATGACTAAACAAAAAATCAAGAATATTATAAATAATATTATTCCTAAAAAAATTAATCTTAATGATAATAAAGATTTAATTTCAAATGAGATATTAGATTCTTTATCGATTATGTTATTAATATCAGAAATTGAAAAAGAGTTTAAGATTAAAGTTAACATGTCAAAATTTAGACTTGATAATTTTAGAAATATTAAAAGTATAGAAAAGTTTATTAAAAATCATAAATAATTTTAAATGAAAAATTCGATGTATCTTTGGGCCAAAGAACTTTTCCCTTTTAACAGAAGTATAACTGGAAAGGGTGTTAGAAAAACTTTAAAATACATTAAAAAAAAAATTCCTGAATTAAGAATTAAATCTATAAAAAGTGGGGTAAAATGTTTTGACTGGAAAGTCCCTTTAGAGTGGGATGTGACAAAAGCTCATATAAAAGATTATAACAATAAAAAGGTAATGGTAGATTTTAAAATAAATAATCTTCACTTAATGGGATACTCCAGTCCAATAAATAAATTAATGAATTTTAGAGAATTAAAAAAGAGATTACACACTCTTCCTGAGCAGCCAAATGCAATACCATATAGAACTAGTTATTATGCAAAAAATTGGGGATTTTGTTTAAAGCATAATCAACTAAAGAAGTTTAAAGTTGATACTAAATATCATGTATTGATTAATTCAAAATTTTTTAAAGGTGTACTTAATCATGGAGAAATATTTATTAAAGGAAAAAGTAAAAAAGAAATTCTCTTTTCTACAAATATTTGCCATCCGTCTCTAGCAAATAATGAAATTTCCGGACCTGTATTAGGAATGCAAATAGCAAAATATTTAAAAAATAAAAAAAGGAAATACTCTTACAGAGTAATATTTATTCCTGAAACAATTGGAGCAGTAGTTTTTTTGAAAAAAAATTTAAATCATTTAAAAGAAAATTTGATAGCAGGATTTGTTTTAACTTGTGTTGGTGATGATAATAATTATTCAAAAGTTAGTTCAAAATCTGGAAAGACATTTGCTGATAGAATTTTAGAAAAAACTTTTAAGGATAAAAAAATAAAATTTAAAAACTATTCCTACTTATTTAGAGGAAGCGATGAAAGACAGTATTGTAGTCCAGGAGTAGATCTTCCAGTGTGCTCTTTTTTGAGAACAAAATACGGTGAATTTAAAGAGTATCATACATCAAACGATAACTTGAATTATATTTCAAACAAAGGGTTAAATAATTCTTTTAAAGTAATGAAAAAATTAATTAATAACATTGAAAGTAGTGATTTTTACAAAGTCAATAAACATTGTGAACCGTTTATGACAAAATACAACTTAAAAAGAAGCATAAGTGGTGAGCGGAAATTAGAAAAAAAAACCAAATTGATAATAGATTTAATAGCTTTTTGTGATGGCCAAAACTCCCTGAAGGACATTTCAAAAATATTAAATACAAATTTAAATGTACTTAAAAAAATTATTAAAATTCTAACTAAATTAAAGATAATTAAAAAATTGTAAAATAATGAGTAACGTTGGAAAAAAATTATATATTAAAGCAAAAAAAATGATACCTGGAGGCAATCAACTGCTTTCAAAAAGACCAGAAATGTTTCTACCTAATCAATGGCCAGCATATTACAAAAAATCTAAAGGGATTAAAATATGGGATTTAAGTAATAAGTGTTATGAAGATTTTAGTATAATGAGCATTGGCCAATGCTCTCTTGGTTATGCAAATCCTGCAGTAAATAAAGCTGTAAAAAAAGCGATAAATTTTGGTTCTACCTCAACTTTAAATTCTAAGGAAGAAGCACTTCTAGCTGAAAAGCTTTTAAAGATTCATAAAGACCTTGATATGGTTAGATTTGCTAAAACTGGAGGCGAGGCTTGTGCGATAGCCGTAAGGATTGCTCGTGCATCAACTGGAAGATCAAAAATAATTGCATCAGGTTATTTTGGTTGGCACGACTGGTATCTTGCTTCAAATCTTAAAAGCAAAAAAAGCTTAGATAATTTATTACTACCCGGTTTAGATGTAGCTGGTGTGCCTAAAGAATTAAAAGGAACGGCACTAGCTTTAAAATATGGCGATGAAGAAGCTTTAAAAAAGATATTTTCAAAATATAAAAATAAAATAGCTGGTATAATATTGGAAGTTCAAAGAAGCAGAGTCCCTAATTTAAAATTTTTAAAATTGGCTAGAAAATTATGTGATAAATACAAATCTATCTTAATTTTTGACGAGGTTTCTTCAGGGTTTAGGTTAAAAATAGGTGGTTTATATTCTAATTATAATTT
>Ga0209425_10000855_pt1 | contig 36561 bp, 34 predicted proteins | sample COG_05_FD_184749 | JGI IMG/M metagenome (GOLD analysis project Ga0209425, IMG submission 184749) | Pelagic Microbial community sample from North Sea - COGITO 998_met_05 (SPAdes) (version 2) | ecosystem: Environmental > Aquatic > Marine > Neritic zone/Coastal water | place: Helgoland, sampling...
AAATTGAACATTATACGAGGCATCTCAAAATTTAATCGTTTCCCTCAAGGTTGCGCACTCACCATTGGCAATTTCGATGGCATCCATTTAGGCCACCGAGCGATTCTAGCCTCGGTTATGGCTAAAGGCGCTGAGTCGGGAATTCCCACCGCCGTCATGACCTTTGACCCACAGCCCCGCGAATATTTCGCAGCAGATCAAGCATCGCCTGCGCGCTTAACGCGTTTTCGAGAGAAGGTGAGCTTGTTAAAAACAGAAGGCGTGTCAGACGTGATCTGTCTGCCTTTTAACGAAGCCCTTGCCAGCATGTCGGCGCATGATTTTGTCAAAGAATTATTGGTTGATGGTTTGAACGTGCAACACCTTGTTGTGGGCGATGATTTTCGCTTTGGGCGTGGGCGCGAAGGTGACTTTGCAATGCTAGAAAGCTTGGGTCAGCAATACGGATTCGAAGTGGTTCAAACGCCAGTGCTAGATTTTGGCAAAGAACGCGTGAGCAGCTCACGCATTCGTGTGGCTTTAGAGCAAAGTGATTTTGCGTTAGCTGAATCCTTATTGGGCCGGGTCTATAGCATGGAAGGGCGAGTGGCTCATGGTGATAAGCGTGGCCGTACGATTGGCTTTCCAACTGCAAACATATTTTTGCACCGTGATGTATCGCCTGTCATTGGTGTGTATGCAGTTAAAGTCCATGGTATAGAGGCAGAACCTGTGACCGGTGTTGCGAATATCGGCACGCGCCCCACCATTGACGGTACGCGTAGTTTGCTGGAGGTGCACTTATTCAACTTCGCCCGTGAAATTTATGGCGCTCATGTGCGCGTTGAATTTTTCCATAAGCTTAGAGATGAAAAGAAATTTGAATCGTTTGACATGTTAAAACAACAGATTGACCGTGATGCACAAGCAGCGCGCGATTATTTTAATAACTAAATTGGATAATAGAATGACTGATTACAAAACGACGTTAAACTTACCTAAAACCGCTTTTCCAATGAAAGCGAATTTAGCGCAGCGCGAACCTAAAATGCTTGAGCACTGGCAGTCGATTAACTTATACGAAAAAGTGCGTAAAGCCTCGAAGGGGCGTGATCCGTTTATTTTGTATGATGGACCTCCCTATGCCAATGGCCCTATTCACAATGGTCATGGTTTGAATAAAACATTGAAAGACATCATCATCAAGTCAAAGTCGTTAAGCGGCTTTGATACACCGTGTGTGCCTGTGTGGGATTGTCACGGATTGCCGATTGAGTTGAATGTTGAGAAAAAATTCGGAAAGCCCGGGCAGAAGTTATCGGTTAAAGAGTTTAGGCAAAAATGCCGCGACTATGCGCAGTCGCAAGTTGAGATTCAAAAAACCTCGTTTAAACGTTTAGGCGTTTTGATGGATTGGGATAACCCGTGCTTGACGATGGATGCGCCTTATGAGGCGAACATCGTACGTTGCTTAAAAACAATTACGGATAACGGTTGTTTGCAGCAAGGATTCAAGCCTGTTTACTGGTGTGTGGATTGTAGCTCTGCATTGGCTGAAGCGGAAGTGGAATATAAAGACAAGCGTTCTGTTGCGATTGATGTGCGTTTTAGTGTTGTTGATGAAAAAGATTTTCTGTCAAGATTCGATAATCTACAAGAAGGCACGGGTCCTGTGAGTGTGCCAATCTGGACAACTACCGCGTGGACATTGCCTGCTAACCAAGCGGTAACGCTTGGGCCTGAAATTGAATACGTATTAGTGCAATTGCCCGAAGAACGTTTGTTGGTTGCGAAAAGTTTATTGTCAGATTTATTAGAGCGGTTGGATATTTCAGATTATAAAGTGGTGGGTGATTGTCTAGGTGCGGCATTAGAGAATGCGATGTGCCAACATCCGTTTTATGAAAGAACGGTGCCGTTAATTTTAGGGCTGCACGTTGAAGAGGGCAGTGGTACGGGTTGCGTACACACAGCGCCCGCGCACGGTGTGGAGGATTTCTTGGTGGGCACGCATTACAACTTACCTGTTGATAACCCTGTGGCTAACAACGGTTGTTTTCATGATAGCGTTCCTATGGTGGGTGGCAAGCATGTGAAAGCGGTTGGTAAAGACATTGTTGAAATTCTTATTCAACATGGAAAGCTGTTACACGAAGCGGCGATTGAACACAGCTATCCGCATTGCTGGAGACATAAAACACCTTTGATTTTCCGTGCAACACCGCAGTGGTTTATCGGGATGAAACAAGAAAATTTACGCGATCGTGCGATGCGCGAAATTAAAAATGTGAATTGGTTTCCAAGCTGGGGTCAAGCGCGTATTGAGGCGATGATTGAGAATCGTCCTGACTGGTGTGTGTCACGTCAACGCACCTGGTGTGTGCCGATGTGTTTGGTGATGCACAAAGAAACCGGTGAATTGCATCCGCGCATGAGTGAGCTCATGGAAACAATCGCAGGCAAGATTGAAGAGCAGGGCATTGATGCTTGGTATGAATTGTCACTAGATGAATTAATTGGTGATGATGCGAAGGATTATGAAAAGTGCAATGATGGATTGGATGTGTGGTTTGATTCGGGTGTGTTGCATACCTGCGTTGAAAAAATGCGTCCTGAAATACGTTATCCGTCTGACATCTGTTTGGAAGGTTCTGATCAACATAGAGGTTGGTTTAATTCATCGTTATTGACCGGTGTTGCGTTGTATGACAAAGCCCCTTACCGCGATGTTGTGACCCACGGATTTATTGTTGATGAACATGGCCGCAAAATGTCAAAATCGCTTGGCAATGTTGAGAGCCCTGAAAAAATCATGAAGACGTTGGGCGCTGATATTTTTAGATTGTGGGTTGCCTCGACTGATTACTCTTCAGAAGTGTCATTGTCTGATGAAATATTAAAACGCACGGCTGACAGTTATCGACGTCTGCGTAATACGGCGCGGTTTTTGTTGTCGAATTTAGACGGATTTAATCCTGAGACAGATAGCGTTGAGTTAAAAGATATGTTGGCGTTAGATCGTTACATCATGGACAAAGCCTTGCAAGTGCAAGATGAGATAGTGAAGGCGTATAACAGCTACCAGTTCCATTTGGTTTATCAAAAACTGCATAACTTCTGCGTGGTTGATTTGGGTGGTTTTTATTTAGATATTATTAAAGATCGTCAATACACAACACAGGTTGATTCTGTTGCAAGGCGTTCTGCGCAAACAGCGATGTTCCATATGTTGGAAGCCTTGGTGCGTTGGTTAGCGCCAATTACATCCTTTACTGCTGATGAACTTTGGCAGCATATGCCGGGCGAGCGTGATGAGACAGTCTTCACCCAGGCGTGGTACGAAGGGCTAATGCCGCTTGAGCAAGATGAATCAATGAATCGCGAATTCTGGCAAGCCTTGAGTGGTGTTCGTGATGCGGTGAATAAGACGATTGAAATGGAGAAGGCTGATGGTAAGGTCGCATCAGCGATGGAAGCTGATGTGGTTCTTTATGCAAATGGCACCTTGAAAGACAAGCTCGACGGATTGGGTGATGAGTTACGCTTTGTGTTAATTACCTCAAGCGCAACAACGGCGGATGTGGGTAATGTGACGGATAGTGCGATTCATACCGATATTGATGGCTTGCACGTTGCCGTGAGCACCTCGCCCCATGAAAAATGCGTGCGCTGTTGGCAGCGCCGTGAAGATGTGGGCCGAGAAGCTGAGCATGCAGAAATCTGCGGACGTTGTGTTGAAAACGTGAGTTCAACCGGTGAGGTTCGTCAATATGCTTAATATGAAAGGCAGTGCGATACGATGGATTTTATTGGCGCTAGCGATTGTGTTGATTGATCAAATTGCTAAGTGTGCAGCGGTTGCTTATTTAGAGGTTTATCAAACCGAATACGTATTGCCTTTCTTTAATCTAACGTTGGCGTTTAATCGCGGCGCTGCGTTTAGTTTCTTAAGTGATAGCGGGTATGCGAATTACTTTTTCATTGCTTTTGCGAGCATAGTGTCGCTTGTGATTGTGGCAATGCTTGCGCGTTTGGAGTCACGAAAAGTGTTGAGTGCTTTATCGCTTGCGCTCGTGTTGGGCGGTGCTGTGGGCAACTTGATCGACCGTGTGCGTCTTGGCTTTGTTGTGGATTTTTTAGATTTCCATGCCGGCGCTTATCATTGGCCCGCGTTTAATGTTGCAGATAGTGCTATTTGCATTGGTGTTTTATTGATGTTTGTTGATGTGTTTCTCTCGCCGTCATCCCGGACTTGAGAGAGTGCGTCATCCCGGCCCCCGAGCCGGGATCCATTAAAATAAAGAAAGCGCTTCGCGCTGTTAAATAGACTGGATTCCGGATATCGCTTCGCGCAGTTCCCGCAGCCTACAACGGAAGAAAGGCACTGTGAGCGACCACCTTTGTCGTAGCCTGCACAAGAGAGCAACGTGAACGCCTGCGGGATTCAAATCAACACAAGCGTTGAGGCGCTTCGCGCACTTCCTGCAGGCGCATCGCTTTCTCGTTGCTTGTGCAGGCTACAATTGGAGACAATCTGTTACCCAACAACAACCTCAAAACACGGCTCATTGTTTTCTAAATATTTCTTCTCAAAAAGCGTCATGGGTTCGCTATCGTTCACAATCCGTTTTTCACAGATCAACGCATAAACATCACGCGCGACCAGTGTAAATTCATTCGCATAAATTTCCCAATTCGTACGCATAACGGTTTTCGGTGACAACGAAAATAATGTCTTCGCAATAGGGTGCCCGTGAAAACGTTTTTGAATGTCTTTTGGCCAAGGGTTGGGGTAGAGAATGAAATGTTGCTCAATCGTAATATTCGACTCAAGCAATAGGCGCCAAAAGTGATTGATCTCTGCGTGAACTAACCAAGCATTTTCATTAGTTTGACTAATAGCCTCTTTAAAGCGGGGGTGTTTACTCAGTCGATACGATGACTTATCAACCCCAATAATCACTTTATCAGGAAACTGTTTTGCTAAGACATCTGTGCTCATGCCAGTGCCGCAGCCCGAATCTAAAATGATGGACTCATCAGGTAGCTGGTTCACAATCTGATTGAATAAATCTAACTGATGCCCAGGTATCGGTGCTTGAAACACCGTATCACGGTGTTTCTTTGCAATTGATAAACAATTCTCATGAACATCAGTTTGATTAGAGATGATGCGGTAATCCGTACGTTGTTTCTTCATTTTAATTTTATAACAAGCTCAGCCAAGCGTTTACCTTGCGCGATGCATAAGCGACGCTCTTCATCACTCACGCCGCGTTTGTCTTGTCCTGCCATGTGCGATGCACCATACGGTGTGCCGCCGCTGGCTGTGTTGACAAGATCTTCTTCAGAATACGGTATGCCGATGATCAACATGCCGTGGTGTATCAAAGGAAGCATCATTGAGAGTAGTGTTGTTTCTTGCCCGCCATGCAAACTTGCCGTAGACGTAAACACGCAAGCGGGTTTTCCAATGAGATCACCTGACATCCACAGAGCGCTTGTGGTGTCTAAATAATATTTTAAAGGCGCTGCCATGTTGCCAAACCGTGTCGGGCTGCCTAACGCTAAACCGTTGCATTCGACTAAATCGTCTAGGGTGGCAAAAGGTGCGCCATCATCAGGCACGCTGGGCTCAGATTTTTCTGAATTCGGGGAGATTGAAGGAACGGTGCGAATCACCGCTTCAACGCCATTGACCTGTTCTACACCTCTGGCAATGAACTGTGCCATTTTTTGTGTGGTGCCATAACGACTGTAATATAAAACAAGGACCTTGCTCATCTGTTTGATTCCTGTGCTAAAAAAAGGTATTCTGAAGTTAGTATATCACAAGGAATTGCCGATGAAATTTGTCTTAAAGTTAGTCAAACCCGGGTTTTGGCGATATTGTTTTAAACTATCTAAGCTTGTTATTCAACGCTTCTTCCGTGAAAAATTTACGTACAAAGCATCAGCGTTAACCTATACAACATTGTTATCACTAGTCCCTTTGACGACAGTCACGCTTTCTATTCTTTCTGCTTTCCCACTGTTTGACTCTAAGAGTAACGAAATTCAAGATTTCCTTTTTCAAAATATGATTCCAGCTTCAGGCGATGTGATTCGAGAGCACTTGATGAGTTTCGCAGCACAAACTGGAAAGCTCTCTGCGATCGGTACGGTCATGCTGGTTGTTACCTCTGTTATGCTCTTACTCACGATTGAAAAAAGTTTAAATAATATTTGGCATGTGAAAGTAGGGCGCCGTGGTGTGTCTGCATTGTTGCGCTATTGGGCGGTATTGAGTTTGTCGCCTATCTTTATCGGTGTGAGTTTTGCGTTGACGTCCTACGTGTTTTCATTATCGATTGTGAATGATGCAACCAGTGTATGGAAGATCAAAGAAACCTTACTGTCGTTAATGCCGTTTATTCTCACTTTCTTTGGCTTTAGTTTGCTTTATACGGTTGTGCCAAATTGTAAGGTTAAAGTTCGCTATGGCATGATCGGTGGTATTATTGCGGCCATCTTGTTTGAATGTGCGAAGCGTGGATTTGCGTTATACGTGATGCATTTTCCAAGTTATAAACTGGTTTACGGGGCTTTTGCTGCTATTCCTATTTTCTTAGTTTGGATTTATTTATCATGGGTAATCATCCTGTTAGGCGCGTCGATTTCGCATACCGTTGCAACCGTTGAGCGTACGGGTAGCGGAAAGCCGATTGACGGGTTTACGCATGCCTACCTTTGGTTGTGCTTGTTGTGGGAAGCACAAAAAGAGGGCGTTGCGATAGGTTTGTCTAAGCTTATTAAAAAAGCGCCTTTTCATTATTCCCAAGACCCTGAGGTCTTATTGCATGAGCTGGTTGAAGCGGGCTTTGTTGCGATTACTGAAGAGGGAAAATACGTGTTGGCTCGCGCTGGCGAAACGTTGATATTGAAAGAGTTGTATGACAAATTGCCGTGGGCATTGCCTGATACATCACAGGTTGAGTCGATGTGCATGCAGCAAGCCGGGAAGTATTGTGATGTGATTAAAAAAGCAAACGCATCATTGGATGAAGGTTTAAATGTGCCGATAGTGGAATTATATGAACGAAAAAAATAAACCATGTCCGTGTGGGTTAAACGCGGACTATGAAAAATGTTGCGGACGTTTTATCGGTGGCCGTGCATTGCCGGAACATCCGGAAGAATTAATGCGTTCTCGTTATACCGCGTTCACCTTGGCGGATATGCGTTACCTGCGCAATACCATGAAAGACAAAGCGTTAAAGAATTTTGATTCAGAATCAGCGGGTGCCTGGGCACAGAGAGTTGATTGGTTGGGTTTGGATGTTATGAACAGCCAAGAAACGGGTAATCGTGGCGTTGTTGAGTTTTGCGCGCGGTTTGCCGATGGCGATCAACCCGGTGAAATTCATGAAGTGAGTCAGTTTTACCGTGTGGGTAAGAAGTGGTATTACACGGGGCAGTGATTTTTTGAGCTTGTCATCCCCGAGCTGATCGGGGATCGAGTTTAATTATAATGGACCCCGGATAATGCTGCGCATTTCCGGGGAGACGGGCTTCGTCATTCCGGCCTCTGAGCCGGGATCCACGTGGCCACTAGCAGCGAGGCAACCAACTGCGGCGTTGTCCACCTTCTAGTTCTTGATAGTTGCCAGCTGGCGCTTGTCCATCTTGATCCATCTCAACACCCGCGTTGTTGTTATTACCGCCGCGATTAAACATGCCAGCAAAGCAATTTCTCACAGTGCTGCAGTATGGCGTAGCAGGTTCATCCCAAAGCTTAGGTGCCGGTGTGTTCTCGCCTACACGATTGGTGTAGAGAACGTAGTTCGCAACCGTGTAAGGAATAGAAAACACAGTTGCTAACGCAACACGTGCTAATAACGTCTGGTACGGGTCATCATACACAGGACCCAGCTCTAGCGTTTCGCAGACTGTCGCAACAAAGTGCGGCAAGGCCATTGCGCGTAAAATAGTGGTGCAAACCGGCCCATAACCATACATCTTAGCAACAAATTTTTGAAGCAGTGAAGGAGCGGCGAGTTCATTATAGGTCTCGTTAAAGTTGGTAACAACAGCGCGAGCTTGGTCAATCACCACTCGGTAGTTACCGCGAATGCCATCTAACTCAGCCGTATCTTCATTAACAAGCTTATCAAATGACGCAAGCTTAGCCCTCAATTTCCAGATGCTCGCAGCAGTGTCTTTGTCATTAACGTCAGTAATGCGTGCAAAGTTAGGGTTGGCAGAGTAGCCAGCGTGTGCGTTGTTGATTGCGTTTAGCAAACCTTCAATGGCATTGTACTCATTGAACGGTACAAGTTCCGCTTTGTTTTTTTGGTGTTTATACGTTGCAGCAGAGACAAAAAGACCTATAACGCTCATCGCACCATACACAGCGAGGTTGGAATTATCTGTTTTAAACGCATTAAAAAATGCATAGGTGCAAACGACACCAAAGCCTGCAACGGCTGAAATAAGAGCGTCCTTCGATTTGGTGACACAGCTATCTGCTCGCTTGTCCACATTCACTTTGAAGTGTGCAAAATCCTCGCGATTCTTTGGAATAACAAGGTCTTTGTTTTCAAGAGCGGTCAAGTAGATATTAGCAAAAGCAGTAAAAGCAATTGTGATGCATGTCATTGCAATAACAACACTGCCACCAATAGGGGCGATATCGTGCGCGCTGCGATCTGCGTTTAAATCACTAAAAAACTTGATGGTCAAAAATGCAAAAATCGCGGCTTTAATAAACGTAAATGTGCCGACATCTTTTGTCCAGCCAAACAAATTAATGGCTGAGTTTAGGTTCGCGTTTCTATCCCAGACATTGTAGTCACGGTTCTCCATGTTTAACGTTTCATTTGCACGTTTAGCAAGGTTAGTGACAGGCACTGAATACATTGCGGTGTAATAGCCCACGGTACCGATGTATGCAAGGCCATAGAGGAAGTATTTAACCGCTTGCCCGCTGTGTGTTTGTGAAAACCCTTCATGAATTAAATCAAGAATGCCATCAGTTCCAGCAAATTGGCCGAAGGCTCCGACAGTAAAGACGGCTAATAAATTAATATAAAGAAACGGTCTAAGCATGCCCGAAATGTGTTTTTTAGCATGGTAGGTTAAGAAGTCTGCGCCTCGAGTAGCACTGGCGGTTGGATCAACGGTCATGATGTCGGAAAAAAGCCCGCCGCTGACCAAAGGAATTGTGGCAATGTAGGAAAGGTATTGCATAAGCATCGGTACATTACTTCCGAAGATGCCAGGCTGTTCGCTACCATAGTCACTCGTGCCGAATAAGAAGTCATTAACGGATTCAAACATGAAATACGCAAAAGCGACTTCAAATGTTCGACCAATCCAGGTTGTGAGATAAAGTGAATACCAGATAGCATTATACGTGCAGCCGTTGCGTGCTTGAGCAAGTTCCATAGCTTCTTCTTCTGCTGCAGCATTTTGAGCGTCTTGAGCGCCTGCGGCTTCAGGCATAAATGTCGGTGCATGTGCGCCAGCGAATGAATCGTTTGGTCCGGTTGTGTCACCCCAAGGGTTTTCAACATCGCCTTGTTGTTTTGCGTCTGATGGTTGACCGTCTAATAATCCTGTATCCATTATATTCCCCTTTTTTTTAAAATAGTAGACAACCCTACCAGTGAAAAAAATGGTTAAGGCTATTTTTTGTATGAAGTAATTGAGAGGTGGTGGTGTCGTCCGTGGTATTATTTGGGCGGTAGCACATTTCCTTATTACAACAGTTACCATGCTACGCCTATTACCTTAAGGAAATATTAAGAGGTATAGGTATATGATAATTGGCGGTGTTTTATTTTATTAGCCCGGACGTGATCTAAGATCGTTGTCCTGCCGGATTTGACCCAAGATCGTTGTCATCCCGGCCTCCGAGCCGGGATGCATAAAATTAAAAAATTAACTTTGCTGTAAAAAAGAAACAATATCGCTCAGTGGAATTTCTTGCTTGTCATCAGATGAACGCAATTTGTATTCAATGATACCGTTTTCTAATGCGCGATCACCTAACACCAGACGGTGTGGAATGCCGATAAGGTCGCAATCAGCAAACATAACACCAGGGCGTTCTTTTCTGTCATCGAGTAGCACATCAAATCCAGCTTCAGTTAACTCTTGGTAGAGCTTCTCAATAGCCGCTTGGAGTTTTTCAGACTTGGCTAAGTTAATCGGAATGAGGGCGATGTCGAAAGGTGCCATGGCTTTAGGCCAGATGATGCCGTTCTCATCGTGATGCTGTTCGATGGCAGCTGCGATAACGCGTGAAACACCTAAACCGTAACAACCCATGATCATAGTGTCTTCTTTACCGTTTTCATTCAATACGGTCGCGTTCATTGCGCCGCTGTATTTTTTGCCGAGTTGGAAAATGTGCCCGACTTCGATGCCGCGAATGATTGAGAGTGGACCTTTGCCATCTGGGCTCATGTCCCCAGCTTTCACCATGCGAATGTTCGCCGTGGTAGGTTCTGGTAAGTCACGTCCCCAGTTTACGCCCGTAAAGTGAAAGTTTTCTTCATTAGCACCGCAGAAAAAATCAGCCAAATGCGCTGCATTTAAATCGGTGATCGTTGGAATATCTAAATTCACAGGACCTAAGTAACCTGGCTTACAGCCTAAGTGTTTAATAATCTCTTCATCAGTTGCGTATTCTAACGGGCTTGCCACTTCAGTTAAATTATCAGCTTGCACTTCATTGAGTTCATCATCGCCGCGTAAGAGTAGGGCGACTAACGGTGTTTCGTTGCCTTTTACGATCAGTGTTTTAATCGACGTGTTCGCTTTTTTCTTTAAAAAGGCAGATACTTCGTCAATGGTGATTGTATTGGGTGTGGAGACTTTTTCCATGGATAGCGTTGCCGCTGGACGATCGCCTGTGGGTGGCAAGCACGTGGCTTTTTCAACATTGGCTGCATAGTCGCTGGCTTCGCAAATTGCGATGGCATCTTCCCCGGTGTCAGCCAACACTTGGAATTCATGTGAAACACTGCCGCCAATGTCACCAGAGTCGGCATCAACTGGGCGGAAAGTTAAGCCCAAGCGATTGAAGATATTGCAGTAGGTGTCAAACATAACTTGATAGGTGTTATCTAATGAGTCTTGTTCTAGGTGAAAAGAATAAGCGTCTTTCATCGTAAATTCACGTGCGCGCATGAGGCCAAAGCGTGGTCGAATTTCGTCACGGAATTTTGTTTGAATTTGATATAGGTTCACGGGCAACTGCTTGTAGCTGTGTAAAGTGCCGCGTGCAATGTCGGTGATCACTTCTTCGTGTGTTGGGCCAAAACAAAAGTCACGTTTGCTTCTGTCTGTGATGCGTAGGAGTAAGTCGTCATATTTTTCCCAACGCCCCGTTTCTTGCCACAGCTCTGCTGGTTGAATGTTTGGCATCAAGACCTCGAGTCCGCCACTTTTATTCATTTCAGAACGGACAATCTCCGTTACTTTTTGTAATACACGTAATCCCAGTGGCATCCAGGTATAAATACCGGAGGTAAGCTTGCGGATCATACCAGCGCGTAACATTAATTGGTGGCTCGCAATTTGGGCTTCAGCCGGTGTTTCTTTTGTTGTGGAGAGGAGGTATTGGCTGGTGCGCATGGTGGAATCTCGTTTTGTTAAAAAGGGCTATAGCATAGCATGAGATCTGTAGGGAGAGAATAAGCAAAAGAGACGTTCTTGACGAATCAAAGGGGGCCCTCTACTATGGTTATAGACCATTAATTCAAGGGATGTGTTGATTATGGACAAACAGAACTTTGCTGGCGCGATAGTCGCGATTGTTTTTTCAACGTTAGCCTTTATTATCTCGGCTTATGAACTGTTTGCGGTGACCAGCCTGATAGCGCATACCACGATGGCTTGGTTGATGGTGGCTTTCTCGTTTGGTGCGATCGTCTTCTCTGGTTATATTTTGTTCTCAAAGAAACCAATCTACCCTGCATTGTCTGCAGTTTGTGCAATCTCGGTTGGGGTACTGTCTGTGATAGCTGGCGTGTACTATTTGTTAGCATGCATGATCATTGCTTTGCTAGGTGCAGCTATTCAATTAGCGTGACTTGCAAGCGCTTTCCATTTGGATGATAATCTCCACTTCTTATATATAACACACACAGAGGGTGGGGATGCCAATTTACGAGTATGTATGCACAAAATGCAGCCATCAACTGGAAGCATTGCAAAGCATGAGCGAAGCGGCCTTAACGCGCTGTCCTGAGTGCGAAGAAGAAGCGCTCACCAAGGGCCTATTTTCGGCACCTAATTTCCAATTAAAAGGCAAAGGCTGGTATAAAACAGATTATGCAAAGTCGAGTGCCACGTCTAAGCCCGAGAAAGATCAATCAAAAGCGAGCGAAACATCATGATATCACATTTGCGCAGATACTTTATTTCAGGACTGTTAGTATTACTCCCAATCTGGATCACCTTTTTATTGCTACGCTTCTTCATTACGGCGATTGACAGTTCTGTGTCTATGTTGCCGAAAGAATTACAACCCGATCATCTCTTAGGGTTTCATGTGCCAGGTTTGGGCGTGATTGTCGTATGCCTCATTATTTTAATCACGGGCATGTTGGTTGCAAACATTATCGGTAAACGGCTCGTGTCGTTTTGGGATAAGTTAATTAGCCGTATTCCATTGGTTCGCTCAATTTATAATGCAGTGAAGCAAATGTCTGAAACCTTGTTTTCATCAACCGGTCAGTCTTTTAGAAAAGTTTATTTAGTGGAGTATCCACGAAAAGGCATGTGGAGCTTAGGGTTTCAAACGGGTAGCGGTTGTCATGAGGTGGAGCACCACATGAATGAAACTGACTTGTTAACATTGTTTATCCCAACCACACCAAATCCAACATCAGGCTATTTAATTATGGTGCCGCGAATTGAGGCATTTGAATGCGAGATGTCGGTTGAAGATGGATTGAAATTTGTAATATCACTGGGGGTTGTACAACCGCCATTTCACGGCCTTCCAGGGTCAGAAAAAGTAACAACTAAATAAGAGAGGAAGGCTATGCGAACGCATTATTGTGGACAGGTAACTCAAGATCAAATCGAACAAACCATCAGTGTGTGTGGTTGGGTTAATAGACGACGCGATCACGGCGGCGTTATTTTTGTAGATTTGCGCGACCATGAAGGTTTGGTGCAAGTTGTTTTTAATCCCGAAGATGAAGCATTGTTTAAAGACGCAGAACGTTTGCGTAATGAATTTGTGATTCAAGTAGAGGGTATGGTGCGTCACCGTCCTGAAGGCACAGTGAATAAAGAGTTAAATTCTGGTGCGATTGAAGTCGTCGCGCAACGTTTAATTATTTTAAACACCTCAGAACCTTTACCGTTTACGCCAGATGCGCATCAAGAAGTGTCTGAAGAAGTGCGTTTGAAATATCGTTATGTTGATTTAAGACGTCCTGAAATGTATCGCAAATTAGCGATGCGCGCAAAAGCGGTTGCGAGTCTTCGAAAATACCTAGACGAAGAAGGCTTTTTGGAAATTGAAACGCCGGTATTGTTAAAAGCGACGCCTGAAGGCGCGCGTGATTATGTTGTACCAAGTCGTACGCAACCCGGTTCGTTTTTTGCGTTACCGCAATCACCGCAATTGTTGAAGCAGTTGTTGATGATGTCTGGTATGGACCGTTACTATCAAATTGCGCGTTGTTTTCGTGATGAAGATTTGCGTGCAGATAGGCAGCCTGAGTTTACACAGCTCGACATTGAAACCTCTTTTATGGAAGAAGAAAAAATTCAATGGATCATCGAAGAAATGTTGCGTGGATTGTTTAAAGACGTGATGGATGTTGAATTGCCTAATCCCTTTCCTCGCATGCCGTATGCTGAAGCGATCAAGCGTTTTGGTGTTGATAAGCCTGATCTGCGTATTTCGCTAGAGTTAGAAGATATTGGCGACTTGATGAAAGACGTTGAATTCAAGGTGTTTAACGGTCCTGCGAATGATCCAGATGGCCGTGTGGCTGTGATCAACTTGCCAGGCGGTAGTGATTTGTCGCGTAAAGAAATTGATGATTACACCAAGTTCGTTGGCATTTATGGTGCACGTGGTTTGGCTTATATTAAAGTCAACGATGTGTCGAAAGGTAAAGAAGGTTTGCAATCGCCGATCTTAAAATTCTTGCCTGATGATGTGGTAGATCAAATCTTACAAAAATGCCGCGCACGTGATGGCGATATTTTATTCTTCGGTGCTGATAAAGCGAAAGTGGTGAGCGAAGCTTTGGGCGCGTTGCGTGTGAAGTTAGGTCATGATCGTGGTTTGGTTCAAGAAGGTTGGAAACCGTTATGGGTTGTTGATTGGCCGATGTTTGAAAAGTCAAGCGACGGCGGATGGCAACCGTTGCATCATCCGTTTACCTCAGCGAGTGTGACTGATGTGGCTGAGCTTGAAAAAGATCCAGGCGGCACCTTGTCGCGCGCTTATGACGTTGTATTGAACGGTGTTGAGATCGGCGGTGGTTCGATTCGTATTCACGATATGGAAATGCAAAAAGCCATCTTCCGTATCTTAGGCATTAGCGATGAAGAAGCAGAAGGGCGTTTTGGTTTCTTGTTGAAAGCGTTACGTTATGGTTGTCCTCCACACGGCGGTATCGCGTTTGGTATCGATAGAATGTTGATGTTGATGACGGGTAGTTCGACGATTCGCGACGTGATTGCGTTTCCAAAGACGCAAAATGCAAGTTGTCCGTTGACCGATGCACCTTCTAGCATTGATCCTGCGCAGTTGCGTGAGTTGGGTATTAAAATACGTGAGAAAGAAACGGTTTAATTATTTTTATAGAATGGATTCCGGCTCAAGGCCGGAGTGACGCGCTGACTGTCATCCCGGGCTCGATCCGGGATTCATTACATTAACAAACAACACAAGAGAGTAGATTATGGCAGGCCATAGTAAATGGGCAAATATTCGATTTCGTAAAGGGGCTCAAGATAAAAAGCGCGGAAAAATTTTCACAAAATTAATTCGTGAAATTACTGTCGCAGCGCAAATGGGCGGTGGCGACCAAGACTCTAATCCACGTTTGCGTGCAGCAGTTGCTAAAGGATTATCGAACAACATGACGCGCGATACCATTGAGCGAGCTGTTAAGCGCGGCAGCGGTGAGTTAGACGGCGGCGTTATTGAGGAATTGTTGTATGAGGGTTATGGCCCCGGTGGCGTTGCGGTGTTGGTTTTTTGTATGACCGATAATAGAAACCGTACTGTAGCTGAAGTGCGACATGCCTTCACTAAAGCGGGCGGCAACTTAGGCACGGATGGATCAGTTGCTTACCTTTTCACAAAACAAGGCGTCATTTCGTTTGAGCCGGGTTGTGATGAAGATAAAATTATGGAGCTTGCGTTAGAAGCAGGCGCCGATGATGTTGTTTCAAACGATGATGGCAGTGTTGATGTGATCACAACACCAGAAACCTTTGGTGCCGTTAATGATGCTATGGCAGCGGCAGAGTTAACCTCTGTTAATGCTGAGGTGACACAGAACGCAGCAACCACAATTCCACTGGAGCAAGATAAAGCTGAAAAATTATTGCGAATGATCGATGTCTTAGAAGAGCTCGATGATGTGCAAGATGTTTACAGTAATGCTGATATTTCAGATGAAATATTGGAGTCTTTGGGTTAGTTTTCCGTTCAATTTTAAGCCTCCCGTGCTTTGAGGGAGGCTGTCTTCTTTGCTCTGGGTAAGACATTTCTTGCTCACATTCCTGTCTCTTTACAGTTATTGTTATTAGAGTTTCTATTAATAATAGTTCATATATTGCTCTCACGCGAAGGATTGCAGTGTAACTTACTGAATGAAAGTCACTTTTGTAATGTATTGTAATATAAGGAATAGGGATATTTCTAAATTCATTCAAAAAATTACCGAAAATTTCAAAAAAGCCCTGACATACGTCGGGATTTTCAGCTTTTTTATTAATGCGCTAATGCTGGTCTTGCCGATCTATATGCTGCAGATCTTTGACCGCGTTCTATCAAGCTTTAGTTCGGACACGTTAATATACCTCACACTCATTACCGTCTTTCTTTTGTTGATCTTTGCATTGCTCAGCGCCGTTAGGTCGCACTTGCTTGTACATTTGAGCAGTTGGATGGACCAATATGTCAGCCCTGTTGCATTGTCACGGACAATGGATGAGTTGTTACGCGGTAACCCTTACGCCTCCCGTTCGGCGGCTGATATCTTAACATTGCGTCAATTTTTAAATAGCCCAGCGGTGACCACGTTGTTCGATGCGCCTTGGGTGCCTATTTACCTGATCGTCATATTTTTCTTGAATGTGTGGTTAGGTGTGATCGCAACGATCGGAGCCATTGCGTTGTTTTTATGTGGTTGGTTAAATGAGCGTTTAACGAGTTGACCATTAGCTGCAAGCAGCATGAGTGCAATTCCTGCTGATCAGCAATACCGATTAATGACCGGAAATGCCGATACAATTCAAGCCATGGGCATGATGCCGGCATTAACATCAGTTTGGGAAAAGAGCCATACTGAATCGTTGGAGCATCAAAATGTTGCGAGTAAACGTGGTGGTGAGTTGCTTAGCGTTTCCAAATTCATCCGTTTCTTGATGCAGGTGCTGATGTTGCGGGGCGGTGCTTACCTAATCATTCTAAACGTATTTACCCCGGGTATGATGATTGCAGGTACGATATTGTTGGCACGTGCGTTAGCGCCTGTAGAGCAAACGATTGGGACCTGGCGTCAAGTTGTCCAAGCACGTGAAGCCTATGGTCGTCTAAAAGACTATCTCATTAATCCACCGCCGCGCTCAGAGGTGGGTGATTTGCCTGCTCCGACAGGCGCTTTGTTCGTGCGTGAATTGTCGTATCAGCTTCAAGGCATGGAAAAGCCGATTTTGTTTAATATTGCGTGTGACGTTACGCCAGGCATGATGTTGGTTCTTGCAGGGCCATCGGCTGCGGGTAAGTCAACCTTAGCTAAGCTCATGACGGGTGTGATACCTGCGACACGAGGTCATGCGCGTTTAGATGGTGCGGACTTGTTTCAATGGTCTCGTGAAGAGGTTGGGCAATATATTGGATATTTGCCACAAAGCCCGGCACTTTTTTTGGGAACGATAGCAGAAAATATTGCACGCATGCAGCCTGATCGACAAGATGAAGTGATTGAAGTTGCCAAATTAGTCGGTATTCATGAGTTAATTTTAAAGTTACCTAACGGTTATGATACGCCGGTTGGATTTTCAGATCTTGGCTTGTCGGGTGGACAGCTTCAGATGATTGCTCTGGCGCGAGCATTGTTTGGTTCGCCCCAGTTGATTGTGTTGGATGAGCCTACAACTTATTTAGATGCAAACAGCAAACAGATGTTAGCGAATGTGCTCAAGCAACTCAAAGAGCAAGGAAAAACAGTCGTAGTTGTGACGCATCAGCCTGAGATTATACACAGTGCAGACCGTGTTTTAATGTTACGAGACGGTGTCACTTTTCTTTATGGCCCAACAGAGAAAGTATTAGAAGCCCTAAATAAAAATCAGCAACAGAACAAGAGTGAGTAAATTTAAGCAATGAAAAAAGTTATCGGTTTATCATCGCGCATTCAAAAGCCATTAGTTGTTGGTATTGTTGTCCTTATTGTTTCTGTTGGTGTTTTTGGCAGTTGGGCGCTGTTTGCGCCATTGGACAGTTCCGCTGTTGCCCAAGGAACAGTGATTGTTGATACCTATCCTAAAGAGGTGCAACATCTGGAAGGCGGGATTATTGAGGAAATTTATGTCCATGAAGGTGATGCGGTTAAAGAAGGCGATCCTTTGATTGCGCTTGAGAAAACACAAGCCGGCGCTGAGGTGGGTTTATTGACCGATCGTTATTTTGCTTTAGTTGCTTTAGAAGCAAGGTTGGTAGCGGAAAAAAATAGAGAAACGCAAATTGCATTTCCAGACGATATTCTGAAAGCGTCTAAAAGTGATGTAATTATAGCTGAAAGCATAAAGGCTCAAGAATCTGAGTTTGAAGCACGCCAACTTGAAAAAGAAGGCGTGAAATCTATTTTGAAGAAACGCGTTGCGCAGTTAGAGCAAGAAATTCAAAGTTTACAATCCCAGGTGGGGTCTTCCAAGTCGCAATCAGAATTGATTCAAAAAGAATTGGTTGCTGTTAAGGAAATGGTTGACAAAGAATATATGCCCGTTTCAGATCTTTATGCTTTGCAACGTGAGGCGGCGAGACTCAAGGGTAACAGTGATGAGAAGTCGGCGTTGATTTCACGCGCAAGACAGAGTATTGGTGAAACAGATTTACAAATCATTCAAAACGAGCACGAGCGTCGCGCAGAGGTTTTAGAAGAGCTTCGTGATACGCGTAATCAATTGGCTGAGTTAGAAGAGCAGATGCGTGCCTCTAGTGATGTCTTGGAGCGCACATTAATCGTTGCGCCTCGTACGGGCAAGATCATGAATTTACGAGTGCATACTTTAGGCGGGATTATTAGGCCTGGTGATGCCTTGATGACCATCATTCCTAAGCAGGATAAACTTGTCGTCGAGGCGCGTGTTAGCCCGTTAGATATTGATGTTGTTGCGCCTGGCTTGTCTGTCAAAGTGCAGCTGACCGCGTACAAGATGCGTGATACGCCGACGTTAAAAGGCAAGGTCACTCAAGTGTCTGGTGACGTTCTTCAAGATGATGCAACGGGGGAGCGTTATTATTTAACCCGTATTGTGATTGATGCGCGATCGTTGTCAGATGAAGCGCTTTTGACGCTATATCCTGGGATGCCCGTGGATGTGATGATTGTGGTTGATACTCGATCAATGCTGTCATATTTGCTCGCTCCTTTGAAAGCGAGCTTTACACGTGCGTTCAATGAGCAATAATGTCACATGAATTCTATCTGTTTTTGTTTTTCATTATCGAGCCACTATTTTTAATGCTTCCTTGCTTCCAATTGAAATAACGCGGGTTAGTGCGGCCATCTCCGGTGTTGTTTTGTTGTTTAGTGTTTGCATGGTTTTGAATGCGATGAAGAATACATGGAATCATAGTAATCTTGAGGAAGTTGATATAGAGCACTCAACGGTTCAGGAAAATGTGGTTAGTGTTTCAAATCGAATGTGAGCTATTTTTTTAATTTTACCCTCACCCTAGCCCTCTCCCGCAAGCGGTAGAGGGGATTTTATTTGTATTTCTATTTATTCAACAACGCTCACAAGTGGGAGAGGGCTAGGGTGAGGGTGAAATTAGGCACACCTCTTAATATTCCCTTAAGCTATATGTTGTATATTGTCCTGCAATAAAAACACAAAAGGAGTAGGGGTATGGATACGAATGCAGTCAATATGGGGTTGCTTGATCCTAATGATGAAAGTCGTCAGCATGATGTTTTGGGTGAGTTAAGCGATCACTTGCATCGAAAGTGGCGCTGCCAAGCATTGCAAATATGTTCATTCTTTGCTGTAACAGGTTTTTTGACAGCGTCTTTGATGTTGGTGACTTATTCAGGCTCCTTCGATGTCAATAGTGACGATCTTTTAGTAGAATATAATGCGACAATGTTTAATGAATCTCAGTCGTGTGGTGATGTATTTCCTCAAATCTTAAATAACTTTAACGAGTCAGCATTGTGCCCAGTTGGTGAAACACCCTTTTATCCTGTGAATGCCACAGTGAGCAGTAATGTGTGTTTTGCTTTTCTAGGTGATAATCTCTCTTGTGACGAGGATAATCTAGGGGCAATTCCAACACTTGAAATTCTCGGTTTTTCATTGACCATTGCTGCTTGCTGCTTGTTTACTTGTGCGACTTACAGAGCCGTACGAGAGGCCAGGCATGCTAGAAATATTGGCTTGTCGTTGCTTGATGACACTGCACACGGTCCGGCTTATGATAACGCCAACGGGCTTGACATGGATGCCTTAAGATACGTTCACTCCCTTCGTGGCTAGCGTGACGCTGCCATAACAGTGTACACTTTAGTTTATGGTAATAATTTTAGGGATAGATCCCGGATCAAGGAAGACAGGTTACGGGGTCGTGGCTTACGATGGCAAAAATTTGCGTCGTATCGACAGTGGTTACGTGTGTTTAGCTAAGGGTGCTTTGGTTGATAGGCTCGGCAAAATCACACAATCGTTGAGTGATGTTATTCAATTAAATGCCCCTGATCAGGTGGCTATTGAGCAAGTTTTCATGTCGGTCAATCCAAATTCTGCCATTAAGCTTGGCCAAGCTCGAGGGGCTGCCATAGTCGCCGCTAGCCAGCATCAATTACCACTATCTGAATATTCCGCACGCCAAGTTAAACAAGCCGTAGTGGGCTATGGTGCGGCTGCCAAAGGTCAAGTGCAAGTGATGGTTCGATCTCTCTTAAGTTTAAACGCACCTTTGCAAGAAGATGAAGCTGATGCTTTGGCTATTGCAATCTGTCATGCGCATAGTTGCGGAATACTAAAGCCGTTTTAGACGGGGGTCAGACCCTGTCAAATCCGACGGGGTCTGACCCTGTCAAATTTGATTACACGCAGAGAGATCTGACCCCCTGTGGATAAATGTACCTGTCCTCCTATAGACCCCAGCCTGGTGCGGGGTTACAATATTGTAATTCAAATGAACAAAAAGGGTTCTCATGATTGGACGACTGACAGGCACATTAATGATTAAACAGCCCCCTGAATTGTTACTCGAGGTTGCAGGTGTTGGGTACGAAGTTGCCGCGCCGATGTCCACGTTTTACCAGCTCCCAGAAGTAGGTGAAAATGTTGCCTTGCATACACATCTTGTCGTGCGTGAAGACGCGCAAACCTTATATGGTTTTTCTAGTGTGGAGCAGCGTACATTATTTCGCACATTAATTAAAGTCAATGGCGTGGGTCCAAAGCTAGCGCTCACGATTCTATCAAGCATCGAACCAGATGTGTTTGTGCAATCGGTGATGAATCAAGATGCTGGCGGATTAACACGTATTCCCGGCATCGGTAAAAAAACAGCTGAGCGTCTTATCATTGAGATGCGTGATCGCTTGAAAGATTGGGAGACCACTGATGCCACGACAGTCACGTCCGGGTTTAATCAAGTGATGCAAGATGCGATGAGCGCGTTGGAAGCTTTGGGTTACAAATCTGCTGACAGCATGAAAACAATTAAACGAATCGCCAAGGCCGATATGAAGAGCGAAGAGATGATTCGTTTAGCCTTACAAGGAATGATGGGATGAGTGAAGAAGACCGCTTAATTACAGGCGAAGAATTAATTGAAGACAATGATCAAAAGATTCGGCCGCAAGCCTTAGCCGATTACGTGGGGCAACCACGGGTGCGTGAGCAAATGGAGATTTTCATTGAAGCGGCATGTGCGCGCGGTGACAGTTTGGATCACGTTTTAATTTTTGGCCCACCGGGATTGGGTAAAACAACGCTTGCCAATATTATTGCGCATGAGATGCGAGTTAACATCAAGCAAACCTCAGGTCCTGTGCTTGAAAAAGCCGGCGATTTAGCGGCTATTCTCACAAACTTGGAGCCGGGCGATGTGTTATTCATCGATGAAATCCATCGCTTGAGCGCAGTGGTGGAAGAGATTTTATATCCTGCCTTAGAAGATTATCAGCTCGACATTATGATTGGTGAAGGTCCGTCAGCGCGATCAATTAAATTAGATTTGCCACCGTTCACTTTGGTGGGCGCGACAACGCGAGCGGGTTTGTTAACATCCCCGTTGCGTGATCGTTTTGGCATCGTGCAACGCTTAGAGTTTTATAGTGTACCGGATTTGCAGCATATCGTCACACGGTCTGCGAGCATATTGAATATGGAAATCGATGAGTTGGGCGCAACTGAAATTGCCAAGCGTTCACGTGGCACGCCGCGTATTGCGAATCGTTTATTACGACGCGTGCGTGACTTTGCGCAAGTCAAAGGAAACGGCGTTGTGAATCAAGAAGTGGCACATGATGCGTTGAACATGTTGAACGTGGATACGCACGGTTTTGATGTGATGGATAGAAAGCTGTTGGTGTCACTCATGCAAAAGTTCGATGGTGGACCGGTTGGCGTGGATAGTCTCGCAGCGGCCATTGGCGAAGAGCGCGGTACGATTGAAGATGTGATTGAACCGTATCTCATCCAGCAAGGGTTTTTAATGCGTACCCCTCGAGGGCGCATGGCGACACGCACCTGTTATCAACATTTTGGATTAGAAGTGCCGGTGCAGGCAGCAGGCAAGATGGCTATGTTTGATTCGGAAGATGAAGAATGAGTGAGTGTATCTATCGCACGCGCATCTATTATGAAGACACGGATGTTAACGGGATTGTCTACCATGCCAATTATCTCAAATTCTTCGAGCGGGCTCGCACAGAGTCGCTCAATGATATTGATGTTGATGTGCAATTGTTAGCCGATGAAGGTATTTTGTTTGCAGTGGTTTATGCTAACATTAATTATAAGAAGCCGGCGCGATTGAATGATTTAATCGATGTGTACGCAACGCCTACGACGTTCGGGCGCACGAGTGTCACGTACTCACAAAAAGTGGTACGGCACGGTGATGAGAGTCATGTGTATTGTGACGGTGAAGTGAAAATCGTTTGCATTAACGACAATATGCGACCGATAGTTTTTCCACCCAGAATTAAGGAGCTTTTAGCGTGAGTGATGTTTCAATGTGGTCCCATATCGTACATGCGAGTGTTGTTGTTAAGTGCGTAATGCTTATATTGTTGATGGCGTCTGTTACGTCATGGACGTTGATCTTTCAGCGGGGCTTGAAACTCAGAGCAACGCAAGCTTTGTTAAACCGTTTTGAAGGCGAGTTTTGGGCGGGCGGCAACATGACGCAAATTTATAAAGATTTGCGAAATCACCCTGCAAAAAGCGAAGGTCTTGCTGCAATTTTTCAATCAGGCTTTAAAGAATTTTTACGTTTGCGTAGCGTGCCAGGTTTAAAGATGCAAGCGATTACCGATGGCGTTGAGCGCGCGATGCGTGTTGCTCGTAATCGTTCATTAGATGCGTTGGAAGAACATCTACCCGTGTTAGCGACGATTGGTTCTGTGAGTCCTTATGTGGGTTTGTTTGGAACGGTGTGGGGCATTATGGTGTCTTTCCAAGCGTTATCAGGTGCAGGTCAGGCAACGATTGCGATGGTGGCGCCCGGCATTTCTGAAGCGTTGATTGCAACCGCGATGGGGTTGTTTGCAGCCATTCCGGCAGTGGTTGCTTATAATCGATATAATACCGCCATTGAACGTTTGAACTCGCGTTATGAATCGTTTCAAGAAGAGTTTGTGAATATATTACAACACCATGCAGCTGAAGTTGACGTCACGGAGGAAATCGATGGCTAGATCACGCAGAAATCGCAAGCCACTCATGGCTGAGATCAATGTCGTGCCTTATATCGACGTGATGTTGGTGTTGTTGGTGATCTTCATGATCACCGCGCCATTGCTCACGCAGGGCGTGAATGTTGATTTGCCCACGGCGCAGTCTAAAGCGCTGTCGTCTAAACAAAAAGAGCCGATTATCGTTTCGGTTGATTCTAAAGGACATTATTATTTAAATATCAATCGCAATCCGTCGGCGTCAGTCACGCCGGATTTTTTAATGAACCGTGTTGCGGCACAGATTAAGATTGATAAGAAAAAGAAAGTGAAGCGACAGGTGTTAGTGAAGGGAGACAAGTCGGTGGGTTATGGCAGTGTCGTGCAAGCGATGTCACTGTTGCAGCAAGCGGGCGCGGGCAATATTGGATTGATTACAGAACCTGGAGTGATGGATGCAAGCAAGCACTAATCGTTATAAAAAATTCTTACCTACCTCTATTGTTTTGCATATTGTTATCTTATTTGTATTGTTCGGTAGCGTTACTTTTACTGCCGGATCGTTGATGACATCGGAAGAAACAGCCGAGCCTGTGAAGGCGATGGTTGTGAGTGAAAAAGAAGTGGCTGCTCAAGTCAAAGCGATTGAGAAAGCCGATGCTAAAGCTAAACAGAAAAAGTTAGATGACGCTTGGCGTTTGCATGTTAAGAATAAAAAGCTTAAGAAAGAAATTGCGGCGCAAGAGAATAAATTAGCCAAAATGAAAACAGCTGTTGCAAAGCAAAAGAAGGATGATGCTAAAAAAAAACAATTAGCGCAGCAAAAAGCGGATAAAGCGGCTAAAAAGAAGGTTGCTGATGCTAAAAAAGTGGCTGATGCGAAGAAGGTGGCGACAGCAAAAAAGTTAGCTGATGAAAAGAAAGCAGCGACAGCAAAAAAGTTAGCTGATGAAAAGAAAGCAGCGACTGCAAAAAAGGCAGCGCTTGCGAAGAAGGCGTCGGATGAAAAAGCTGCGCGTTTCGCGTCTGAAATCGAAAAATACAAATCAATGATTGTGAGTGCTATTGAAAAAGAATGGTTAGTGCCGAGCAGTGCCGATTCGCACATGTCTGCAAAATTATTAATTGAGCTGGGCCCGGGTGGTGCGGTAACGAATGTGCAGGTATTGCGAAGCAGTCATAATTCTGCGCTTGATCGTTCTGCGACGCAGGCGGTTCATAAGGCTTCACCTTTGCCCGTGCCGACTGACAAGTTGGTGCTCGATCAGTTTAGAAGTTTTTCGTTAACGGTTACACCTAAGGACATTGTCTAATGTGGAAGAAAGGATTGCTCGTCGTATTGTGTGCATTAGCGACGCCAGCATTTGCGATTCTCGATTTGAATTTAACAAAAGGGGTGAGTGCGCCCACGCCGATAGCGATTGTACCTTTTGCGGGTGATCATTTAGGGATTGCGAAAGTTGTGATGGAAGATTTGGAGAAAAGCGGCGAGTTCGCGGTATTGCCTTTTGATAAGTTGCCGAATCGTCCGACAAAATCTGATGTGTTGTTAACACCTGTTTGGAAAAAGCTGAAAGTAAGCAATACCTTATTGGGCGGTGCATTTTTGTCGGCGGATGGGCGTGTATCGGTTGATGCACGTTTATATGAAAATGTGGCGTCTGATTTAACGCCGTTGTTATTTAGCGAGCAATATGCGATTAAGTCTGATCAAGCCAGAGCGGTCGCGCACCACATTAGTGATAGGGTGTTTGAGAAGTTAACCGGTGTGCGTGGTGTGTTTTCAACGCGTCTTGCTTATGTGTTGAAGTCGGGTCATCCAGGGCAGTGGGAATATAAATTAATGATTTCTGGCACGGATGGTTTGAATGCGAAACCTGTGTTGGTTTCGAATTATGTCATCATGTCGCCAGCGTGGTCGCCTGATGCGCGCAAGTTGGCTTATGTGTCTTTTGAGAGTCATCATCCTGCGGTTTATATTACTGATATCGCAACGGGTAAGCGGCAATTGATTTCTAAATTCCAAGGCATTAATGGCGCCCCTGCTTGGGCACCTGATGGCAAATCGATTGTGTTGGTTTTGTCAAAATCAGGTACGCCGAATTTATATCGTTACAACTTAAAAGACCGTCATTTAACACAAATCACGTTTGACGATTGGATTAACACGGAGCCTTCATTTGCACCGGATGGGCAGTCGTTGTTGTTCACGTCCAATCGTGATGGTGGTCCGCAAATTTATGAATATAATTTTGCAAGGCAGAAAATTTCACGCGTGAGTTATATTGGAAATTATAATGCACGTGCCACATTCACACCTGACGGTGAACATATTGTCTTTTTACATCGCGACCAAGGTGAGTTCACGATTGCGTGGCAAGATTTAAGTTCGGGTGAGATGAAGTTGGTTGTTAAGGCTGATGTTGATGAATCACCTAGCTTGGCGCCAAACGGTGAAATGGTAGTGTATTCAAGTCGTAAGCGTGGTTTTGATGTGCTGAAGATTGCGTCGGTAAACGGTCGTACAGTTGCGACACTTCCAACCGGAAAAGGAAGTGTGCAAGAACCCGCTTGGGCCCCTTTTAAAGGCTAGCGGGGAGCGTTAGTTGGGGGTCTGAACCTACCCCAATTTGACAGGGTCTGACCCCTCCAAATTTGACAGGGTCTGACCCCCTCCGGGAGGCGTCTTCGTGATTCCCTCCGGTATAACACAATTACTTGATATTTGGAGGTGTGCTGGGTATTGTTTCTATATGTAGTGATTGTTGTTCAATCTATCGGTTTTGTACAGGAGTAAGCCAATGTTGAAGCGAGTGATGCGTATTTTAGTGATTGTGTGTTCCGTTTTTGTATTGGTGGCGTGTTCAACCACGAAAAAGCAGCATTATTGGGAAAAAGAAGCTGCCAACGCTCAGCAAAAAGGGGCTTATAGCATGGGTCTGGGTGATGAGGGTGAGTTCGATGTTGTCGAATCCTACAACATCTCAGAAGACGATGTTGTCTCTGGCCAGAAAGTTTACTTCGAATACGATCAATATACGGTCGAAACAACCTACCAGCCGATTATTACCGCGAATGTTAAATACTTAACGGCCCACCCTCAGTCGATGGTTCGACTAGAAGGGCATACCGATGAAGTGGGTAGCCGCGAATACAATATTGCTTTGGGTGAGCACCGAGCCAATGCCGTTAGGGATGCGTTGATTGCGAAAGGTGTTGCGCGTAATCAAATTAGTACGGTTAGCTATGGTAAAGAATACCCAGTTGCGACGTGCGTCGATAGCCATAAAAAGCGTTGTCAGCTCAATCGTCGTACAGTAATTATTTATACAGAACTAGGTTAAGACATCTCTTTAAATTAACAGTATTTTTTACTTGTTTTTTTAAAGAAAACCGGTATGATCTGATTTCACGTTTTGGACGGGCCGTTAGCTCAGTTGGTAGAGCACCGGGCTTTTAACTCGTTGGTCCTGCGTTCGAGTCGCAGACGGCCCACCATTTAAAACGTATAACCTCTAGGGGGATTGAAATGAAGCGCATCGCTGTCGGTTTGTTCTCTCTTTTTCTCTCTGCACAATCTTTTTCCAATATAATCACTGAGTTTAACTCGGTTAAACAACACCCAGAAAAACTGCGTATTTTTTTAGCGGACATGCCCAAGGGTGGTGATCTGCATAATCATCTTGATGGCGCGATCTATGCTGAAGAATACATCTCTTTTGCAGACAGCAGCATGTGTTTGAACCCAGCCACCATGGCAATCTACGTTTCCGAAGATTGCCCAGTGAATTTACAGCTCAGCGAGCTACCCAAAGGCGATCAAGCCTTATACTCCGACTTAATCGACACCTGGTCTATGCGAGACTTTATCCCCGGCAGGCATTCTGGCCATGATCATGCATTTTCCACGTTTCAAAAATTCGCACCTGTTTATAATGCCAATGTCGGTGACGCACTGGCGGCCGTATTGAATCGCGCAGGTAAGCAACATTTACAATATCTAGAATTACGACTCCCGCTTGATAATGCAGCGTTAATCGCGCTAGGCGACAACATAACGTGGGACAACAATCTTGCTAAGATGCAAGAGCAAGTGGTTGCCAAAGGCGTGCAGGCTGTTGTTGACAAGATCCCAGCCGATATCGACACAGCAATGGCGCAGGCCAATCAATTGATGCGCTGTGACTCAGTAAGGCCAACAGCAGGCTGTGGCGTCTCTGTACGCTATATTTACCCTGTTCTACGCGCAATGAAGCCCGTGAACGTGTTTTCACAGCTAGTTGGCGCATTTATATTGGCGGACATCGATCCCCGCGTGGTGGGCATTGATATGGTGATGCCAGAAGACTCCTTTTACGTGTTGCGCGACTATAAATTGCAGATGGAAATGGTTGCCTACTTACGCACGCAATACCCAAATGTGAATGTCACCTTGCACGCAGGAGAGTTGTCGCAAGGCTCTGTTGTGCCTTATGGTTTAGACACGCATATCAATCAAGCGGTGAGCATAGCTGGCGCGCAGCGCATTGGTCACGGTGTTGATATTGCCTATGAAGACGATGCAGAAGCCTTGCTCGAAAAAATGGCCAAGCGTCATGTTGCGGTGGAAATCAATTTATCTTCGAATGAAAAAATTCTCGGCGTGAGCGGTGATGATCATCCCTTCGCTTTATATTTAGACTCGGGCGTACCGATGGCAATCTCAACGGACGATGAAGGCGTGTTACGCACCGATATGTCTAACGAATTATTCCGTGCAGTCACAACGTATGATTTAAGTTACGCGCAGTTAAAACAATTAATCCGAAACAGTTTAACCTACAGTTTTCTCGCCGGCGATAGCCTTTGGGAAAACGCAGAAACAGCAACACCGATTTCGGTGTGCGCTGAGAGTTCAGAAGCGTGCAATGCGTTTTTGAAGGGCAGCGATAAGGCACGTTTGCAGTGGGCGCTTGAAGAGCGGTTTACCGAATTCGAACTCAAGCATTGAGCGCTTGAGTTTGCGAGACGCATGGGTTGTCCCACATTCCACTGCGGGCGGGAGTGTAATCAATTTTGACGGATTCAGGCCCCATCAAATTTGACCGGGTCTGCTCACCCCTTGACCCCTTTCTCATAATTAGGCCAGATGGACCGAATATACTCGTTACCAAAACGATTGCCAGTAAACTCATAAACATCACTGTAATGTGACATGATTCGGTTTTTGAGTTCATCGCTGACAGCGTCTTTTTTTCGATCTGAAATAGGTTGTCCGAAATTAGCTTTGATGTAAGGTATGTTCAAGAAATCTGTGATTGGTTTGATGCTTCTTTGGCTATAAAAGGATTCATAAAAGTCAAAAAATATATCTTGCTTTTGAAATGTGTTCTCAATGGCTGGAACTGTCTTGTTGTACTGCGTTCTAATTTCCATTTCTGAGGATCGATAGCTTTTCATAACGGACTCTTCAAATGAGTTGGTGTCTGTTTTTCCTGCTCTTGCTCTATTCTTTCTATACATGCTTTCTGCAGAAATTATTCGTTCTATTGGGTCGCGCATAAAATAAATCACTTTAACATTAAAGCCATAAGATTCAAGTTTGGTTTTTATTTCTTTTAAATTATTTTCAGATAGGGCTGCGTAAGAGGGAGTTATGTCGCCTACAATCTCAATGTGTTTTTGTTTAGCAAGACGGTGAAAGTATTTATAGTACTTTTCCGGGGATCTGTAGAATTTCATTCTCATAGATGCGTCTGGATGTTGTAGTCGCATTTTAAATGTTTTTGTGAGAGCTTCAGTTTGTTTGCGAAATTGAAACAAGTTAGGGTGATATAGTGTGTCAAAAAAGTGGTATTCCTTGCAGATTCCCATATCCACCTTGGGATGGCTATTCAAATAAGAATGCATCCACGTAGAGCCACTTTTTTGACAACCCAAGCCTAATACGAATGTTTTTTGCATGACGCTGATTCCTTGTGTTTATGCTATTGTGGAGAGTTATTCAGGAACCCTGCAATAAGTCTCACGAATAAAGAATGTGAGGACAACAGAGATAATTAAACTGATAGGCACAATGCTCAATGCGTAGGTGAAATTTTCAGCTGAATAAACGGGCGAGCCGTTTAGCATGACGCCATCCCAGTTTGCATCGAGTAAAAACCCAACCACTGGTTGAAAGACCATGCCGCCGATCATGATTAAGGTGTTGGCAACAGCAATGGCGGTTGCTGATACTTTCGCAGAGATGTTCTCGCGACTGATTGCAAAACACAAAGGATGTGATCCACAGAAGAATCCGAGGGTGGCAGCGAGGAAATAGAGTCCAGTGAGTGAGATGCCAGGCATATAAAAGATGATGCTCATCACGATTGCCGCGCCGATGCTGCAAACGAGTAAGGGGAGGCGGCGTTTGCCGATCATGTCAGAGACGGCGCCGGTAACAGGTCCAGCAATAATCCAGCCAATAAAGATCACTAGCGAGACGCGGGAAGCTTCGTGCGCGGTTAGGTGATAAACCGCTTCAAGGTAAGGAATGCCCCAAAGGTCTAAGAACACGGATGCAGGTAAATACATCAAGCAGCCGATCACACCGATTAACCACGTCTGTGGATTAATTAAGATAATGCTGAGGTAGGAAAGTACTTTGCTAAATGTCAGCGGGGTATGACGAGGTTGGTTTTCTTTGGGGAGTTTCTTGGGTTGATTTCTAACAAAAAGAAAGATGATGACGGTGAGTGCGATACCGATACCAATAGAGGCATCTAAGGCTTGTTGGTAGCCAATCTTCTCAACAATATCGGTGAGCAAGACTTGCGATAAGCCCGCAGCAATCATGCCGATTGCGGTGGTGGAGCCAGCAGCTGTTGCAAAACGTTTAGGCGGTAACCAAAGGGTAGCAAGTTTGAGTGTGGTGACATAACCAAAGGCAGAACCAAAGCCGATAAGAAAACGACCAATCTCAGCGATGTAGAGCTCTCTTGTGCTGGCGAAGACATAAACACCCAGTGAGCAGATAAGGGCAGCGATACTTAAGACCATGCGGGCGCCGTATCGATCGACAATAATCCCGACGGGAATCTGCATGGGGGTGTAGGCGTAATAATAGAAAGCACTTAGGATGCCTAAGCTACCGGCGTTGACTTCAAAGTGGGCGATTAGCTCATTAACCATAACGCTAGGGGAGACGCGTAAAAAGTATGCATAGCAGTAGAATAGAGCCCCGAGGCCACACATTAGCCACGGGAGGACTGTTGTTGAGAATTTGGATCTGGTAGCAGCAAGGTTGTCATATTCAGTCGTATCAAGTTTATCGGTAAGTTCAGTCATTACGCAGTAGGTCCTTCATTTTTATAGTGTTCTTTTATAGTGCTCTTTGGCGCCATAGTGCCGCCTATATTAAGAGGTCATGGGCGGTCTGTCAAAGTTATCTTGCGGACCCCTTGAGGTCTCTAATTCCAAATGGATCTTGGATTTGGTAGGCTTTAACAAGTTGATCCTATATCATATTTATTCAATCTCAAGGTGGAATGAGTATGGTCAAAACAAAAACGCTTTTCAGTTGCCAAAAATGTGCGGCTCAATTGTCCAAGTGGGCGGGGCAGTGTAATGACTGCGGTGGTTGGAATTGTATCGTCGAAGAGGCTGTCGTCGAAGCGCGGCCGAGTCGGGCCGGTGGTTTTACTGGAATGGTGATGCCTGAGGTGCAAGGTTTTGGTGATGTTGATTTAAAAGACACGCCCAGAGTCCTCACGGGGTTTACCGAGCTTGATCGCGTATTAGGGGGCGGCTTGGTGTTGGGCTCAGTCGTCTTGATCGGGGGCGACCCGGGGATTGGTAAATCAACACTCTTGTTACAATCTTTAGCCTATTTAAGTGAGGCTCAAAATACCTTGTACGTGACCGGTGAGGAATCGTTGCAGCAAGTCACGCTAAGCGCAAAGCGATTGGGGCTGGGTGATTGTACAATGCAACTGTTGGCAGATACGCAAGTAGAGCGGATTATTCAATCAGCTAAAAAAGTGAAGCCTGAAATTATAGTGATCGATTCGATTCAAACCTTGTTCTCAGAAAGTGTCTCGTCCGCGCCAGGCAGCGTGAGTCAAGTGCGTGAGAGTGCGGCAAGATTAGTCGCGTTTGCCAAGCAGTGTAATATTGCCGTTTTCATTGTTGGACACGTCACAAAGGAAGGCTCGATTGCAGGGCCTCGTGTGCTTGAGCATATGGTCGATGCCGTGCTTTATTTTGAAGGGCAGCGTGATAATCGCTTTCGGGTTGTTCGCGCGGTTAAGAATCGTTTCGGTGCAGTGAATGAATTGGCTGTGTTGGCGATGACCGATAAAGGGTTACGCCAAATTGATAATCCATCAAAAATATTTTTATCGAGATACAGTGAGCCCGTGTCAGGAAGCGTTGCAATGGTCACCTGGGAAGGTAGTCGTCCTTTGCTTGTTGAGATTCAGGCATTAGTGGATGAGAGTCATTTGGGTAATCCAAGGCGAGTGTGTGTTGGCCTGGAGCAAAACCGTTTAGCAATGTTGTTAGCCGCGTTGCATCGTCATGGGGGCGTGGGGTGTTTTGATCAAGATGTGTTTGTGAACGTGGTCGGTGGTATGCGCGTGACAGAAACCGGCATTGATTTGGCAATCTTGCTAGCGATCTTATCAAGTTTACGTGACAAGCCATTGCCAATGGATTTAATTGTGTTTGGTGAAGTGGGTTTGGCGGGCGAGATTCGTCCGGTGCAAAGTGGGCAAGAGCGTTTGAAAGAAGCCGCTAAGCATGGATTTAAACATGCGATTGTGCCGTTTGCGAATGCGCCTAAGCAAGTGATTCCAGGAATGAAAGTGAGCGCGGTGAAGACACTCGCAGGTGCGTTGGCGGAGATCTAGGCGTAGTCTATAGATAGCTTAGCAAGCGTTTGGCCCGCTGATTTATAATGGCAGTAATTTCTTGGTATATCTCAGATTGTAATTCCGTTTTATTGAGTTCGTCGGAGAGTTTTTTTGCGAGCATCGGTAGAGCGGTTGCGGCTGAGTGAAGTTCATACTCAACATTCTTTCTTGCAAGAGCGGTGTTTTCAACTAAGCTGTGCCAGTGTTTTAACCGAATATCTTCAGGTTTGTATTTTCCGCCAATTTTCATTGCCATTTTAATATCGAGACCTGGATAGACGGTTGTGCTAAGTAGGTCATATGCGTTAGTTAATTTTCGTTTATGCGCATCGTAAAGGAAGGAGAAGTTTTTTCCGTGTGCATCGGCATTGCCGATAATGTAGTTGAATATTATAATTTTTAGAAATTTAGACTTATCTAGGGCAGGCTGCGCGCTGTATTTGTCAATAACCTCTAAGCATTGAGCGATGCTGGGTCCGCCCTCGCGCTGGTATTTATGTTGCGGTGGTATTCCTAGAACCTGACAAAAATCTTCTTGGTGCAATCTGATCAGTTCTCCTTTTTTATTTGTTGTTCGGTCGTAACGTTCGATGATGTAAAAAGGTAAGTCATTGGCGAACATTATTTTAGTATCAGGCACCATTATGTTGGCTTGTTTTGCCAGTTGCATGCAATAAAATTCATTATAGATACTGCTGGGGAACTCTTTGATCATGGGTTTTATAATGTGAGAGCTTGGTGTGTTGTGCCTTGTGAGGTGAACGGTGTTGTCTAGTAGCTTTACAGCAAGTTTATCTTGGGCGCCAGCGAGTGATAATCGTGCCCCTTCTAACGGTTTTCTATTGAGGTTGTTAATGGTTTCTTGCAGCTGGGTTTGCGTGAGCGACACAATGTCAAATTGATTTTCATCAATTAAGTTGACGTCTTCAGGATATAGTGTGATTGCGCCAGCACATTCTCCACCAATTTCTTTGAGAAGAGAAAAGGGGTTGTTCTCTGAGATGCCCAATGCGCGTGTAATGTGTTTTCTTGCGCCTTCTTCTGGCAGTAAGCCTGAAAAAAAGGCGAATGTTATGTTGTGTCCAAACTTCTCAGTGCTAACGGGTACGCTGGTAGATATGGGGAGGGGGTTGTCTGATGAAAGGTATTCTTTGTTGTATGAAAAAGTTAATCTACCATTATTATTTTGGATTAGTTTTCCTGTGAGTCTGTTATGAAGATAAACGTTGAGTGTGTTTGCCATGATTTTTTTCTCGCTTTACTCTGCTGTTAGCTTAATGCCAAGCATGTGCACGATTCGCAGTGCTTTGCCTATTTGGCAGGTTTCTTTACCCTTTTCTAGGTCGACTATGAACATGATGCCTACGCCGCTAAGTGCAGCAAGTTGTGTTTGTGTTAAGCCCTGTTCTTTTCGGCGATGTCGAATCATTTGGCTCAGTGTTGAGAGGGTGTCTATAGTGGTCATATGCGGCCTCAGATTTATCTAGCTCTAGATAAATATAGCATAATCATGCTCTATAATCAATGTAATTATCTTGATCGGGATAATTTTGGGGGTTTTGCCATAGTTTGAGCTTTAATTATTCCGAGCTCGATAATCGGGCCTTGAGGGTAAACGAGATTCGCCCGGTGCAAAGTAGGCAAGAGCGTTTGAAGGAAGCCGCTAAGCATGGGTTTAAACATGCGATTGTGCCGTTTGCGAATGCGCCTAAGCAAGTGATTCCAGGGATGAAAGTGAGCGCGGTTAAAACACTCGCAGGTGCGTTGGCGGAGGTTTAATTTCTCGGCTGTGTTTTTTTAAATTTTACCCTCACCCTAACCGTCTCCCACAAGTGGGAGAGGGCTAGGGTGAGGGTGATATAAATCATTGCACGATCTGTGCGATATATTTTTGATCTGAAAATTGTTCTCGTTTATGCCCGCTCACGGGTGTTGTATATAGCAATTATATTATTCCTAACGAAGAATGCAGTCAACGTTTTTTTGGCCTTACTTGCGGTATGTTTATGCAGTTTGCAATTTATTTTGGTTGCGATTAGGCCTCAATTTTGTTAAATTACTAAAAAATTACAATAATTTCCGTGCTACCGAAACAAACGTAAACCATAAAAATGCGAGGGAAATGTGATGAGTAAATCAACGGAAATCGGGCTACGGTTAAAAGCTGCGCGAAAAGCAGCAGCTTATCGCACTGCTTGTGCTTTCGCAAACGCGCATGACATTCCAGTCTCCACTTATTCCCAGCATGAAAATGGAAAACGTGTTCTCAATGCCGACATGCTTTTACAATATAGCGAGCTGTTAAGCATCTCGCCAGGCTGGTTATTGTCAGGGGTGGGGGAACCTTACATGGATGGTGTCGGTGTTGTTGAAAAGAAAGATATCATTGAGCGCGAGTTATATTCTTTAGATGCAAAAATGTTGCCATCAACAACCATGGCGCCTATAGAAAATGATATTGCCTGGGTCGATATGAAATTATTTAACGAAGTGTTACTGCGTTTCGTCCCATTACTGCAAGATACAACGCTGTGTTTTGACACGTCAGAATTAATGTCGTTTGCAACAGAGGTTTATAATGGTGTCATCATGACGTCTGCAAAACAGTCTGATAAGTTGGCGATGATTGATTTGTCGATCACTTCTTTGAAGCGTGGCGCACTAAAGCAAAGCAACATCGTTCCCGTAGAAAGAAAATCCGCCTAACAGCGCTCATTGTGCGAAGGGGGATGTGTGGTTCTTCATAAAGATGTATTAACAGTTTCATACAAGCATCGCTTTGAAATAAAAAAATATTTCAAAGAAGTGGTGGGTTTGTATGGTATTGATCACGTTTCTTTAGATCTTGTTTCACCTGATGGTGAAATGTTATTTTTTTCTGGAACGCCTTCTCATGGTTATGAAATCTGCTCTCGCGGATTTGGTCAATACGATGGTGCAATTTCACCAACCTATTATAAAAAATTTGAATTTTATTGGTGGAAAGATGTCGTCCACGGTCGGTTCAATGATGAGATTAACTATATCCGTGATATAAAACATAAGTTCCGCCATGGCTTTATGTTGGTGCGACACTGGAATGATTTTTACATCATCTATTCATTTGCAACTAAAACACTCAATACAGAATTTCCTTCTGTTATCGTTAACCACCTAAATCATCTCTTTGGCCTAGGTGATTATCTCTATAACGAAGTGCGTGATACTTATGCCGAATACACAGGTGTTCATAAGCCGCCTAAAATCACACAATTTTACCCCTTCGAGGGTGGTGCGCCTCAAGCGCGATACGATGATCAGTATGAGCTGTCAAAAGGAGGAATTTTACTTAAAGAAAATGCATCGTTAGTGTCTAGTGGACCATTAAGGTTAGTTGTGAACAATAATATATAAAAACCATAGGGGAGCCACCTTTGTTTTACTTTACAAAAGTGGCGATAATTAATTTTAGAACATAAAAGTTGGCATCTATGAACGAATGGCGAAAATTTATTTTAGGTTGCACTGTTGGTAATGTGCTTGAGTGGTATGATTTCATACTCTACGGCTATTTTGCGCATATATTTTCAGTTTTGTTTTTTCCATCAAGTAGTGAGTTTTTATCATTATTTTTAGCCTATGCGGTGTTTGCAATTGGCTGCGTAATGCGTCCTGTTGGTAGCGCCTTTTTCGGACATATTGGTGATAAACTTGGCCGAAAGAAAGCGCTGATGATTACGATCATTCTCATTTCACTGGCAACGATTAGTATGGGTTTGTTGCCCACTTATGCTGAAGTGGGCGTTGCAGCCCCAATACTTTTGACGATGTGCCGTTTGTTGCAAGGCATGGCGGTGAGTGGTGAAGAAGTAGGTGCTGCTGTTTTCCTCACAGAAAATGCACCTTTAGGCAGGCAGGGTCTAGCGGGCGCGATCATTCTTAGCAGTGTCTATACCGGCTTGTTGCTGGGCGCTATCGTTGTATTTATAGTGATATATTCTTTTTCTCATGAAGCTTTACTCTCGTACGCGTGGCGCATACCTTTCTTGTGTTCATCCGTGTTTGGTGTGATTGCGTTTTATATTAGAATGTCTGACGTTGAGTCCCCTAAGTTCATTCAACATAGTGAGAAATTACACAGTCTTCCATTTGTCCAGGTGGTGCGACATCACTTGATGGCCGTCGTTGGTACGGTTGCCTTGAGCGCTATTTTAGCCGTATCAATTTACTTGTTTGTAGTTTACCTTCCCACCTTTTTTACAATGACCTTATACTTGAGCCTGCAGCAAGCCTTATTGGTATCGGTGGTTGCATTGTTTGTTATGTCTATATTAGTTTTGTTTGTCGGGTTGTTTGCCGACAGGGTTGGTACACGAAATGTCTTTGCTGTTGGGTGTTTAGGG
>Ga0209425_10000881_pt1 | contig 36163 bp, 26 predicted proteins | sample COG_05_FD_184749 | JGI IMG/M metagenome (GOLD analysis project Ga0209425, IMG submission 184749) | Pelagic Microbial community sample from North Sea - COGITO 998_met_05 (SPAdes) (version 2) | ecosystem: Environmental > Aquatic > Marine > Neritic zone/Coastal water | place: Helgoland, sampling...
CGGAAGAAGTTCAAGTTCGTGTAACTTACAAATATAGACCCATAGATGGTGGGCCACTTTCCACAGGAGTTCTTGTAGATTGGCATCAAGCATTTGGGACCATAAATTGGACGACTAACTTCGATTTACCAGATTTTGAAGAAGAGCAAGATGTAGATGCTGAAACCCTTCAAATCGAGGTGAAATCTAGGAATGAATTCGAACAATGGAGCAATACAACAAAAAATACACATAATGTTGGGAAAATATCATTGGAGGTCAGTTCGCCTAGTAATCAAGATATTGTAAGTGGAAACATCGAAATAAATGGAATAATGGAAACAGTAAATGGAGCTCAATTACAATGGAGATTGGGGACTGATGAATGGAAAAATATGACTTATTATTCAGGAAATGGTAATGAAGAAATAGAATGGTCAATTCCTTGGAATACTAGAGATACCGATGATGGTGTCCAGAGATTCTCTGTAAGATTAGTTAGTGGCGTAGGAGTGGCTTCAGAAGAAATCAGGACTACAATAGAAATTGACAATAATCCGCCTTCTCCAGATTTGATGTTCAGAACAGGAATTTCAATACAAGAATTTGGAATAGCAGTAACTGAAACATATGTTAATACATTTTTAGAAGCTAAGATACAGATTAGAAATATAGGTGATTTATCTGCAGATGAACTATCAGTATATCTCTTAGAAGATGGATTTAGGAAAGACGAGATAATTATTCAAAGTATAGGAAGTGGAGATATCATAGAAATATCTCTTTCATGGAATCCATCAACAGTAGGAGATAAACAACTCACCATCTCCATAGATCCACTAGACGAGATTCAAGAAAATAATGAAACAGATAATGATATTTCGATAATATTCCCAGTACTACAGAGACCTCAGGGAGTTGACTTAGCCTTCAGAGATGGTGCTGTTAAAACAGAACCATCAATACCAAGACCTAATGAGCAATTCCTGATTACTGGAAGAATAGACAATCTAGGTTCTAGTGATGCAACTAGCGTTAGCGCCACACTTTGGCTAAAAAATGAACTTGGATGGATGGAAGCGCAATCAACTACAATTTCACTAGTAGTAGGTCAAGGAGCTAGTCAAGTTGCATTCGCATACATCGCTAATGAAGTCGGACCTATTGAAATAAAAATATCAATACAGGGTGATAGTTTAACAGACTTAAATTGGGATAATAATGAAATTATTACAACAATACTTGTTGACCAATCTTCTCTTACAGGTGCTAGAAAGATTTCCTTTAATTATGGAGAAGAACCAATTAAAGTAATTGATCTAAATGGAGAAGGATTAGTCATAACTAGTAAGGATGGTGGATTATCATTGTATCGTCTGAATTCTAATCTTGCATTAGTTCCTTGTTCAAATATGCTAGAGACCAAGTGGTCAGGAGACTTTGCATCATGGAGTACAAGTGATGGATATGCCCACATCGCTTGGACAAGAAGATATATCGATAATCAAGGTTATTTCCTACAAACTTTGAGTTATGCGAGGATTGATGCAACATGTGAAATTAGTCCAGTACAAGATTTAATGGAATCAATATCGTTATCAGATGGTAAATATTATGGAATTGATATGGACGTTAGAGGTACTGAAATAATGATTGGAGGATATCATAGAGACATATCAACAGGTGGGACATACAAAGACTTGACAAGTGTATTTCTACTAACATCTGATTATCCTATATCATCATCGGACTGGATTTTCACTCCTAATGTTATAGGTGAAATTGAAATTAATATGAATGAGGCCGCTCCAGTCGTTGTGGAATTTGGAGAGGAACATACGCATATCCTTTACCAATCAAATAGAGATGACATAACTGGTAAAGAAAGACTGGGTTTGTGGTATGCTCATGGTTCTAGTCAGCAGAGTTCTTGGACATATAGGAAGGCAATTGGAGATACTGCAGATATGCATACGATGTCGGTAAAAACCATAGATGACAAAGATTATCTCTTTGCAGTTTGGAAAGAAGGTATAGATTCTGAATCTAGATTAATTGCTATGGTTGCAGATTCGTCTATGACACCATATGAAAATCTTAGAATGGAAGTCCCATCCAAAGGAATTGGAGATATACAAATGACTGAGACACACTTAGGGATACAAATATTTTATGACTTTGTTGGCCCTTCAGGTTCACAGATTCAATATGGTATGATGAGCCCTTCAGAAGAAGAGCAATGGATTGGACTATCAAATAGAATTACATCAGGGAAAAATCATCTATCATCAGCAGATAGGAGTCCATTAAGTGACCAAACGATTTTGTTGACTTGGAATGAGTTATCGGGCTGGGAAATAAGAGCCTTGATTGATGATAATGATCCAGATGTAGGTAAATTAAATTTCCTTGATGAATTGAGAGTGCAATTAGGACTTGATGAACAGAATTTTGCTATATTAATGTCAGGAATTGCCATAACTGTACTATTGCTTTGTCTAGTCGTCCTCTCTACGATGTCGATTAGTGCCGTGAAATGGGCTGGAAGAAAGAGAAGAAAAAAGGCATCAGGTAATATCATCTTAGAAGATAATGTAGTAGACATAGTTGAACCAACAGATATTGAAATAAAATCCTCTGAAATTGAGTTAGTTAATTCAGAATTAACAGATGGAGCTAATGTAAGGAAAGAGCGTAGACAAGAAAGAAAGAGTGTAATTTCAGAACACCAAGAAATGGTAGCGAAAATACCAGCAATAACAATGCCAATACCTGAGGGTAACACATCTGAAATACCCAATATGAATAGAGCAGTAATATGCCAAGAATGTGCAGCAAGATTTGAAGTTTCTACGGGTCTGAAGATGATTAAGTGTCCTATTTGCGACGCAAGAATTAACCTTTAGGTGAGTCTGTGCGAGTTTTACTTGCCTCTGCATCTGAACGAAGATTATCATGCTTAGAAGATATATTAGATTTGGAAATATACGCGCAAGCATTATTTAGTGAAGAAAAAAGGTTAATTAAGGGTAAAAGTGTTAAAGTTCAAGTAACCGAAATATGCATCTCAAAGGCTGAAAATGCTGCAATAGAGTGGAGTATTATTGAAAAAGAAAAGGAAAAAATACCAGAGATAATTATTGTATCAGATACAATTGTAGAAGATCCAGATGACCCGATGAATCCAATGGGGAAACCAATTAATGAATTTCAAGCAACAAATATGTTACTACGTTTATCAGGAAAAAGACATAGAGTATGGTCTTCTACCGCAATTCTAACTAAGAATAATGAAGAATATAGGCCAATTCATGGCGAATGGAAATATAAAATATGGACGAATTATTCAGTTGTTGAGTTTAATGAATTAACCGATGAAGATATAATCTCATTAATTGAAAGTAGTTCATGGGATGGAAAAGCAGGAGGATATGACTTAGCAGGTGATGCCAGTGAATATACAAAATTAATTCATGGTGATGAGTTAACTGTACTAGGGTTTTCATTTGAAGCTGTGAATGAACTGAAATCTAAACTACTCTAAACGAAAACAACACCACCAAATTTCACTACAAACTCTTTCTGAATTTCATCGAACCACTCTAACATTGAAATTGAAAAACGAACTGAAATTATTTCATTATCTATCAATAAGTCATCTTGTATTCCTTTGAGAGTACCTGGAGCAGCTCCGCAAGATACACAAGCACCATCTAAATCTATGATTAAAGAAAGAACTCTGCTGCCATCATGTGTTTTTTCAACTTCTGCTGAACTCACAATTAGACTACCACCATGGCCATCTAAAGCGGCTCTAACAGATCCTAATCTTGACATTAATGCAGGCACTAAATCAGAATCATTAGATTCAAATAATTTGACTAGAGATAATTTAGTAAGGCGTTCTAATTCTTGAGGATTATGATTCTCTTCAATTCTACGCGCTGCCTCTGCTTTCATCATATCTTCAATCTGATTTCTATATGATTCAGACAGATCATTTGACACTGGAAGTTTATTGTCGCGTGAGGCACTCATTACAATACCCGAGGAGGGGTTTTCACTTTAGGGTGACCAATTAAGGATTGATGTCTCTTGATGTTTTGAATAGATAAATAAGCATCCATTCAAAAGGGGCGGCATACACGAAAGGGTAGGTAATAGCATGTCTAATGAGTTGAACTTACTAAAAATCCAAGATTTATATGCTGGGATTGACGATACTCCTATCCTTAAAGGGATTAATTTGAATATCAAGCCAGGAGAAATTCATGCAATTATGGGTAGAAATGGCAGTGGTAAGACTACTACTGCTAACATAATAATGGGCCATCCTGATTATGAAGTTGAAAGTGGTATTGTTGAACTAAATGGAGAAAATTTACTAGAAATGGAAACTTGGGAAAGGGCAAGAAAAGGAGTTTTTCTGTCATTCCAATATCCACAATCAGTACCTGGTTTACAGGTTGGAAACTTTCTCCGAAAATCAGTTGCTGCAATTCTTGGAGATGAGGCGGCCAAAGGTTCTGAATTTAGAAAAAAACTAAAAGAAAGTATGAAAGAACTGGATATACCAGCATCTTTTCTTGGAAGGTATGTAAATGATGGTTTTAGCGGTGGAGAAAAGAAAAGATTCGAGATATTACAATTAATGTTGATTAAGCCAAAATTAGCAATTCTTGATGAAACAGATTCTGGTTTAGATATAGATGGAATAAGAACAGTAGCTAAAGGAATCAATGCTGCAATAAGGGGTACTGATTCTGGAGCACTCATCATCACACATTATTCTAGAATTTTAGAACATGTTCAACCAGATAAAATCCATGTACTAATTGCAGGTAAGATTGTTAAAACTGGAGGACCAGAATTAGCTCTCGAACTTGAAGAGAAAGGTTATGACTGGCTAGAGACAGGATCTGACAAGTAAAAGGAGAGATGAAGATGACAACTAATCAAGCAAGAGAAGCCGTTGGAGACTACAAGGCAGGATGGCACGACCCAGAGAATTCTACTATTCGCTTTGATGCTGGACTTTCAGAACAAGTAGTAAGAGACATCTCTGAATTAAAAAATGAACCAGAATGGATGACAGAAATGAGAGTTAAAGCATTCAAACACTTTGATGAAAGGCCGATGCCAACTTGGGGTAATATGTCAATGCTTAGTGAGATAAACTTTGATAAAATTTGCTATTATCTAAGATCATCCAAAGCAACAGAAAATGATTGGGATGATGTTCCAGAAGATATTAGAAATACATTCGACAGATTAGGTATACCGGATGCTGAACAAAAATGGCTTAGTGGAGTCACGGCTCAGTATGAATCAGAAGCAGTGTACCATTCAATTAGAGAGGATTTACAGAAACAAGGAGTAATATTCCTAGATATGGACAGTGGATTAAGAGAACATGAAGAACTTGTGAAGAAGTGGTTTGGAAGTGTAGTACCATATTCTGATAATAAATTTAGTGCGCTTAATACTGCAGTTTGGTCTGGTGGGTCCTTCATCTATGTACCTAAAGGGATTCATGTTGAGCTACCAGTCCAGGCATATTTCAGAATTAATGCCAAAAACATGGGCCAATTTGAAAGGACATTAATAATTGCTGATGAAGGCAGCAGTATTCACTATGTAGAAGGATGCACAGCCCCTACATATTCCACAGATTCTTTACATTCAGCAGTCGTAGAACTAATTGCACTACCTGGTGCTCACATTAGATATAGTACTGTACAAAACTGGAGTGCAAATGTATACAATCTTGTAACAAAGAGAGGCATTGCTCATGAAAATTCGAAGATTGAATGGGTAGATGGAAATATTGGTAGTAAATTGACGATGAAATATCCATCAGTTATTCTCAAAGGTGAAGGAGCGCATGCAGAAGTTATTTCAGTAGCATATTCAGGTTCAGGACAACATCAAGATGCTGGTGCTAAAATACATCATCTTGCAAGCAATACTACAAGTAAAATTTTATCTAAATCAATAAGTAAAGATGGAGGCAGAGGGTCTTACAGAGGTTTAGTTACAGTATCTCCAAAAGCTGAAAATTGTAAGCTAAATGTTGTATGTGATGCACTAATTCTAGATGAAGATAGCAGGAGTGACACCTACCCAACAATGGAAGTTGCTAATCCTACTGCACGTTGTGAGCATGAAGCAAGTGTTTCAAAAGTTAGCGACAACCAATTATTTTATCTAATGAGTAGAGGACACTCAGAAGAAGAAGCTTTAGCATTAATTGTCAATGGTTTCTTTGAACCATTTACTAGAGAATTACCCATGGAATATGCTGTTGAATTAAATAAGTTAATGGCACTTGAAATGGAAGGAAGCATTGGTTAATTGGGGCTTTTAAATGGATCCTGGCCAAACATACCTCTCACTAGAGGAACCAAATAATGCGAATCACCTTTGGAGATATTCCCCTTGGAAAAAAGTTCATCCAACAGGTAATACTAGAGAAATACCAAATGATTTTTCTGAGCCTGAGATAAATCTTTTGCTATTAGATGGTAGCGAAGTTCCAGAAGGTGTTACGATAATAAAAGAGCCTTTGAAAACTAGACAAAATACATTTAGTGACCCGGTCTCTATGAATTTCATTGATGCAGTTTCCAGCAATCATAAATTTACTCTAAAAGTAAAAAACAATACTGTACTAAACCAACCAGTAGTATTGAAAATAAATTCAGGTATCTCTAATTCTGCAATGAATCTAACTATCCAAATTGGAAGGCATTGCGAGTTTGAATTAGTGACCCAAATAGTTGGTAATGCACCATGGTTCGGTTTAATTCGAAATGGTGAGATAGGAGAGGGTTCAGTAATTAATGATGTTTTAGTAGGACAAATGAACTCAGGAACTTTACTTAGAGTAGATGCAATAAATATAGGCAGAGACGCTCAAGTAAAAGCAGGAAGTATTAGTTCAGGATCTGAAAGAACTAAAGCAGACTTAAGATATATGATGAATGAAAATGGTGGGAATTTACGCGTTTTAGGTTCTATTTTATCTGCAGATAAAATGCATATAGATCATCATGTAGAGATACATCATGAAGCACCGAATACATTTAGCAGATTAGATTGGCATTCCGCTTGTGGCGGCAATAGTAGGACAATTGGAACAGGGATGCTAAGAGTTGCAAATGGAGCAGTGGGAGCAGATGCGGGACAATTATTCCATAACCTATTACTTTCCGAAAAAGCTGAGGCAGATAGTATACCTGAACTAGAAGTTAGTGAGCATGATGTAGTTGGGTGTGGACATGGAACAGCCAATGGGCCAGTAGATGAAGAACAGTTATTCTACTTAGAAGCAAGAGGTTTCAATCCTGACGATGCAAAAGATGCTCTAATTGCTGCATTTCTAAATTCTACTCTTTCTGAGATGGGAAGTGAAATATTACATCAGTGGCTAGCAGATAATCTACAAGATGAGTTAAAATCATTAACAACATAAGAAACAGATTAGTACCTGTTTGTAGTAGCAGTCTTATGGACATCGACCATTGCAAACAGATTTTCTGTTTATGTGGCTTTAGAGGTGCTGCAATTCCAGTGAGGCAACATATGGAATGTCCTACTTGTAGAAGAGTCGTAGAAGCATGTTGTGAAGGAGTTCCAACATACTAATATTTTAACAAATAATAGTAAGAAAAAATGAAATTTAAATTTACTTGGTAGTGATAAAAAATGTTAGCAAATGGTAGATCTGAGAGAGTCAGAGAGAAAAAAATAGGCTTGATTATAGCGACTTTCACTGGTGGGTATTTCATACTTCTATTCTTAACACCTATGATGTTGACAACAGGTTCTATCCCTGAACTTTCGGGTAGAGCTAATAGAATTGATTATGCCACTGAAGATGGTTGGGGTTCTTGGGGCAATCAAAACCACGGAGATAATGCTGAAATTGGACATAATCAAGAAGATTTAGGACTTTTTAGTTGGTCAGATTTGAATCCAATAGCGGCGTTTGTTTATGCATTTGGAGACCTAAATTGTCATCAGAAATCTGAAAGATCGTGGGAAATTAATGGAAACCAAATGGCGGTCTGTGCAAGAGATGTAGGATTATTCTTAGGATTAGCTATAGGCGCTCTATTATGGAGGAAAAGAGGGCTGAATCGATGGACAATTAGAGATTCATTTTTATCAATATTTAAGGATGAGCAAATTGAATTTTTATATAGAGAAGATAGAAGAATGTTAGGTATGATTATTCTTATTTCCTTGGGTACAATTCCAATAGGAGTGGATGGTTTTACTCAATTATTATCATCATATGAATCAACGAATATAGTTCGATTAATTACAGGTATGGGCGCAGGTTTTGTTCTTTCTTGGTGGTCTTGCGCTGCAATTAGTTCAAAACCAAATAGTTTCGAGACAGCAGAATTAGTAAAACTACCCGCTAACGCTAAATTAGTTTTCAAGGATTAATTATTACCTTGCCACCAACTAATAAGACTTGAGTAGTCATTAGGAACCTCTGTGTTTGGTTTACCAGAACCCAATATTTTAATTCTCTTTAAGCAATTATCTACAGCTACAGGATTATGATTTTCACGAATTATTTGACCTAAACAATACCTAAGATGTGTTTTAGGATTTTCTTTAATCCATTTCTGAATAGCTACCCTCAATGGCCAAATTGCAAGTACTAGATAACCAAATGGGAGAAAATGTTCTTTTAATTGATTCCTAGAGGTATCTCTTCCTATTAGTGACCTGTGTTGATGTAACCAATCTAAATCATCATTCAAATATCTAATTATCTTATGAGAATGACTCTCAGAAACAGCTCTGACCGGGCCTTGTGCAGAACGTAATTCACCAATATCTGCATTCGACATAATTGATAGAGTACCTACAATTGAAGAAATAGAATGGGCAAGAATACTTTTAGGGACATAGTGTCGAATACTATCTTGTGATTGAGATAGAGATTCAGTATGTTCTAATTGGGAAGTCTTCAAAATCTTCCATGGTTTTTGATCACTGAGCCATTCATCTCTCCCAGAATTCGGTTCAACCCCTAATCCAACTAATGTCGTCTGACCCTTACTTTTAATCAGAAGTTTTCTAATTAAGTTTTGTTCAACTACCTCTGTCTGAACATTAATTGGATTCGGATGAGAATGTAAAAATCTCCTTATCCTCAATCTCAATTCTTTCTTAAATTCCTCTTCACTACCTTCGTTTAGAACAGGACCTATGATTGCCCCCATATCAAAAGGTGTTGGCATTTCTAACTTACCAGAAAGAAGACTATGATATCCCAATCTAATTTCTTTTTGTAAAGTACTAGTTTCAAAATATTCTTCTTTCTCAGAATGAACTCTCAAAGTACCAGTTCTTATCCTATTAAGCGCTAATTCAGGATCACAATCTACCCAGACACATAAATCAGGCACTAATGCTGCAGAATTCATATGAGATACTTTATCAATTCCTAAACCTCCAACAATTCCTTGATAAACTAAGGATGAATGAATGTTTCTTTCACTAACAACTACTCTCCCTTCTTCTAAACGAGGTAATATCCAACCATGTGAATGGTCAACACGATCAGCGGCAAAAAGTCCGGCTTCACCTTCAGGAGTCATAGTTCTTGTACGTACAGAATTAATAGCGAGACGTCCTAATGGATGGTCCCTTCTAGGCTCACCAGTAATTTCAACTGATGAGAAAGTAAATTCTTTTTCTATAACTTGAGCAATGACCTTGGTAGCAAGGCCTTTCCCACTACCGTCACCTCCTTCAACAGTTATTAGATACATAAAACATCAATCCTCTGAAGAATAATAATCCGTAAATTGATCTCTTGTCATATACATCAGACCTAATCCTAGAAGTATTAGTAAAGGACCAATGAAAATCATACCTCTACTAAACAAACCGAAGAAAGCCAACCACCATGACCTTCGATATTTATTCCCGTTGTAAGTCTCTAAACCTCCAACAATACCCGCTAAACCAGTAATAAGAGTCATTGTAGCAATAAATAGACCGACAAAAACAGAATATGAAAGATTACTTTCACCTCTCATATCTAGGCTAATTAGTCCATCACCCGGGACTAAAGTAATAGGTATTTGAGAATGGTCACCAGGGATAAGTAAAATTTCTACAGTTTTATTATCAGAATGTTGGATGTAAAGAATTGATGATTGTCTTGGTACATCATTGATTGAAAATCTACCTCCAGAGTCAGTAATATCGCTACTAATTAAAGTTCTATCTTCATTAAGTAGTTCAACTAATACACCCTCTATTGGGTCCCCACCAGTATTATTCTCTAGAGATGATATTACTAAACCATTGACATCATCAGATGATTGTTCATCTTCAATTTGACCCATTATATCAGCAGGATCTGCAGCCATTAACAAGACCCCCAACATAGCCCCTAATGCACTTCCTGCAATAATTAATATCGCTCCAGCAACTCGAGTTGCTGGATCTATTGATAAATCATATAGCCATAATTCAAAACCAGAATTATTGATATTTTCTTCTGTCATCCGTCATTCCTCATGTACGTTCTCTATTGTCCCAGAAGGGGGGGTATGTTGAGTTTGTCGCCTGAATAACTTATAGAATATTAATCCAAATAGAGGCCATGAGAATGGCATGATGAAAATTCCTAATATGATTATTAATATAATTTCTATATTAGATGAAATACCATTTTCATCTAATTGTCCAATTAATTGACAATCTTGAGAGGTACCATTCAAGTCAACTAGATAATAATTAGACCAATTTTTACCAGTAATCCAGAAGAGAGAATTGGTTGAATCATAAGCAATGCCATTTAATTCTCTGGAATTATCATTTTCATACTGAGAACGTATATTGGTTAAATCATATTCAAAACAAACATCTCCAGTAGATTCACTAATAGAAATTATTCTATCTTCAAGCCAAATATTTGCATATATTAATCCTGAATTAAATGGGCATTCCAACTCATTAATCATATTTATCGGAGAATTATTATATAGAATAGTCAATGGTTCATCAAAAAAAGAAAAGTTTTCTGGAGAAATTTTAGATAATTGATAAGAACCATCTGAAAACCATAAATTATTATGATTATTACAAAGACCCCATCCTTCTCCTTCATAAGTGAAATTACCCAATAATCCTAAAGACGAGGAATTATATAAAAATCCAATATTTTCTTTCCAAGTTAATTGTACTAGAGTATTATTTACAATTGCCAAACCTTCTGCAAAATAATCATCTGATAATCGTATCATTTTTTCTACTAGACCTGTGGATGTATTTATGATACGTAAACTAGATTCCCCATACAATCCTGTACTTTCATATATTTTTCCATTATGAAATAGTAATCCTTGGGTAAACGCGGAGGAATTATGAGGTATGACTTGTATGACTTCTGGGTCTATTATTTCAACTATATGAGAATCATCAATATACGGAGAATCAGAGGAAACTAAAGATGAAAATGTTGAAAAAATAAGGATAAAAATCATGATTGAAACGGATTTAACACTCCCCCCCTGCTTAATCATGTACGAACGATGCTCCATCGATGTTAAAATAGGTCTTAAACGGGCATTAACTTGTAATAAACAGGATGTGGCACCAATGTCTCGGCTTAAATTAAGAAACAATACTACTACTCCGTTGTTTCTAGTTTCAGTAATGCTACTAGCTAGTATTTCTCCAATTACAATGGCTACGGCTTCTTCTGATAATAACACTACAGAAATATCCATAGGAAATCTTGAAGAATTCGACCCTTCAACTGAAGGTAAAAAATATATGTTCACTAACGATTCTAAGCCAGTATATTCAGCTACTAGTTTCCTCAAAAAACAGTGGATAGATGAAGGGTATCCCGATCTAGTACTTCCATTTTCCCAATCTTATATGAATTCTAAGTCTTCAACTCGTAATTGTACAAACGCATGGAGTCAGGGAGATACCGATACAGTACCTACATCCAGCGGAAGTATTGAGGCAACTGTACAAAAAATTTCGTCAAACGCTGCTATATTTATAGAAAATGGACAGATTCTATCAGCAACTACTCTGAATGATATCGCATCAACTTTTGAATCAACAATTTATCCAACTGATACTACTTATTTTGGTTCAATGCCGGATGTAGACAATAACTGTCAACTAGAGATAGTGATACATGCAATTGACGGAGGAGGAGGAGTTGGAGGTTACTTTGCACCGGGAATTTCTTCACAAAGAGAGGCAGTTTTTGTTGATGTAGATGATATGAGTTGGAGAAATACAATATTGGCTCATGAACTACAGCACTTACTTCACAATGCCAGAGACCCATATGAGAATTTGTGGATTGATGAGGGAGCTGCAGATATGGCCGCATATCTTTGCTTTGGAGTTACAAGTGCACTTACAGGTCATGCAAATGATTGGGCTCAGAATTCGAATATGAGCGTCAGATGGTGGAATCAAAGAATTGCAGATTATGGTGCAGGATTCATGTTTTTAATGTATTTAGCCGATAAACTAGGCGGAGGTAATGCAATCTCAAATCTAGTTGCTGATACCGCAACAGGAGGGGCAGGAATTGAAAATTTAGCAGCAAATCCACAACCAGGTTCCGTTTCAATAGGGACAACAATGAGTGAAATTTATGCTAATTTTAGTGCTGCTGTTACTTTAGATAGCCCACAAGGTGCTTTTGGGTTCTCTAATCTTGATTTATCTGAAGCTTGTACATCAGCTTTTATTTGTAAAGCTCAAAAAAGTGGTTACAATGATCAATGGGTAGACGATTGGACCAGTAATAGCGATTCAGTAGAAGGCTGGGGCATGAGATCTTACAAGTTCTCTCAAGGTTCGGGAGCTCCATTAAATTTGATGGTCTCACCTACTCAATTTGGTTTTGAAGGAGTTGTTATGTCGAAAGAATCGGCAACAGGAACATGGTCGATGAGTAAATTAAGAATAGATCCGAGTAGCGGAGCTGGAACGGGATTAGTATATGGTTTTGGAAATATTACTGATGAAGTATGGTTAATCACTTGGTACGAATCATTAGTAGATGATTGTGATTATAATTTTGCTAGTTGCGGTATTACTACAGGGTCATATCCAGAAGCGGCTATTACAGTACAAGCAGGATTAATTACAGATCCTGCAGAAATAGAAATATCTGCAATAGAAAATTTCGATAGAGATGGTGATAATCTAGACGATAGTAGTAGGATTGATTTAGAAGTAACTTCAAACGCTTTTTTTGAGATATTAGAAGTTGAGGCTAATGCTTATCTGAATAATACTATTGTAGATACTCTGACTTTTGATGTGACAGCAGGTAATAATTTAGCAACGGAAAAAAGTATTTGGTTTACGCCCCCTGAAGGTGGAGATTGGACATATAGTGTAAAAATCACTGACGTCACAGGAGTCGTCGTAGACCAAGCATTTGCTTTACCTGAAAATATTGCAAATATGGAACCTGTTGCTTCAGGATCGATGGCGACAAATATTACTCAGACTTGGCTTCCTGTTGCAATGTATGGATCAGGATATGACGTATGGGGCTTTAGTCAAATAAATGGAACATTTAGCCATAATGACACCCCTATAGCATATTTCTGGGACCTCGGAGATAATACTTCATCGGGCTTAAAAAACCCAACACATTCATACTTAGAAATAGGTGTTTATACAATTATTCTGACTGTTAAAGATAGGGGAGGATATTTCTCTGAGCCACAATCATGGACTATTTCTGTAAATGACACATCAGTTCCCATTCCAATAATATCTGTAGATGGTATTGTACAAGACTCCGAACTAACTTTAATGACCAATCAAAGAGTGCAATTTTCAGCACTTTCAAGCCAAGATAATGTGCCAATAGATGAATTAACATTCACTTGGAATTGGGGGGATGGACAGATAGAGCAAGGTAAAGGATTGGCAGAATTAGGTCATGCATGGGTTGATGGAAGTGCAGATGGAATCATATATACTCTAACTTTGACAATTGATGATGGTAATCAATTTATAGATTATTCAATATATATCAAAATCCTAAATCGAGTTCCTGAACAAATTTTTGAACAAAATCTACAAACATTTACACTCACACCTTTGGAAATGCCTTTGGTTTTTGAAGACCAAGATGGTTTCATAGTTGAATATCGATGGACATTCGAGGAAGGAGTAAATACAGATGGTTCTGGTATGACGATTACATCAGATTATTCAATTACAGAATCAATAGAACCTAATCCAATAATTGGCTGGAAAGAACCCGGTCTGAAAAATATATCATTAGAAGTTACTGATGATGATGGGAATTCATCAATTGCTTTATTACAAGTTCTTGTCATTAATCAAAGACCTGTTGCAGTATTTGCAAGACCTAGTGATGGTCAAGTAGATACCGAATATATATTTGAAAGTCTATCTTTTGATCCAGACGGAAATACTTCATCTATGCAAATAATCTGGAATCTGTCAGATTTTGATGAACCCGTGTTTAACGTCACATCGTTATACCATACATTTACTAAACCAGGATTATACAGTATTAGTTTGATTGTGATCGATGAAATGGGTGTGGAGTCTGCTGAAAAATCATATACCATTAGAATCGATAATCCTTTACCTGTTCCTAAATTAGAATTTAGACAACCGAGTCAGAATGGTACTTCTCTGAACTATATCCCTTCTAATGAGGTAAATGATATTACAATAACTTGGCAAATACCATTTACAGAAAATGGTGGTGCGTTTTTAGCGCCAAACATGCCATTATTGTTTGATGGTTCCAGTAGCTATGATTCAGACCCTATGTTCGAAAATATGAACTCAAATAACAGAGATGATCCGGAATGGAATGGGATTACAAGATGGATTTGGAACTTTGGTGATTCATCACCACAAGTAGAAGGAGAAAAGGCATGGCACCAATATCAACTTCCTGGTGTTTATGAGGTTACATTAACAGTCGTAGATGGCTTTGAAGCTGGAGAAACTAATTCCACAAGTATGTTAGTGTATATTTCAAGATCTCCTGAAATTATTACTAATGACCCAACTGGTTTAGAGTATGTCTTAGTAGGAGATATTGTTGATTTGAGTGCCGAAGTGATAGATCTTGATATCCTTGAAGGAATTGCTGCTTGGATGGATACAGATACTAGTATCGATTCAGATGAAGATGGAGATTTTGGTAATGACAGAGACAGATATCTATCAAGTTCACCGACTGTAGAATGGGACCTAAATATAGCAAATGATGGTTTAGATAATGATGGAAATACAATGAATGATTTTGTGTGGGGGGAACAAGTATGGCCGTTACCAGAATATCAACCATTAGTTATTATTTTACAAGTTTGTGATGGTGTAGATGTTTGCACCACTAAACAATTCGAAATAACCGTTCTAAGTATAGAAGATGACAATGGACCTTTATCGATATCTGATTTGACTCTGAAAGATTTTGTTCCTGATGCAGAAAGTGCAGGACTTTTAGCGCTAATAGCCACAGTATTACTACTAGGTTGGCTCATTATGAGACAAAAAGATGAGGAGGAAATGGATGCTGAAGAAAGAATGGAAAAATATGACGTCCAAGAAGTAGTAAAGGAAGGAGGATTACCAGGAATGGATCAACATAATCCTCCACCTCAGCCTAAATATTTGACAATCGAAGAACGAAGAAGCAAAGAATCAGGATACATCCGACCTATTAGGACTAGAAGGAAATGATTGACGTGGCACTACAAAAAAAAGTAACTGCAATCTTCCTTAATTCATGTTTTTTAGCCCCAATGCTATTAATGACCTTGGCGATTACCATTGCACCAGTCGTTTCTGCACAAAGTGCATGTGATGTCCCAGCAAGTAATAGTTGGTTAGTTGATGAAAGGACAAATGAACACACTGTAGAAAATTTTTGGAATGGAGGAGGAAATGATGGAATTGTATTGCCAATAACATCTGATTTTAGTATGGATCTAAGTATAAATAATGACTCCGCTAAAGCAATTAGCATGATTTTAACAACAGGTAAATCTTACACATTCTGCTTTACGTACATAGGAGATCCTGAATCACCACCAAGTAACGGGGCTAAAGCAGATGTATACTTAATGACACAGGGGAATTGGGACCTTTATCAGACTAATTATGAATTAAGATATGAAAATTGGTTAGATGTAATAGGTTTCCTTCCCGTCGAATTTAGAGATACAGTAACTTGGATGCCATTTAGAGACGTACATTCTTATGAAAAAATAACTGAAGATTATTTCTCAGTATCGATAGATAGTATGAGCTCATCTTGGCTCAATGATGGAGTGACCGAATATTTCCTTGTGTTTGACAATTGGGATAATAATCGCAACACCGATCAATCTGCATCAGGAGGGGATTTGAATGTTGAGTTATTGGTTGATGTTGAAAATAGACTTGTTTTACCAAAATTTACAGCATACATGTTAGTAGCGATATTACCATTATCATGCTTGATAGTTCCAGTGATAATTAATAGTAAATATAAGTCATATGGGCTAGAAAAAAGTAATACAGAGAATAAAGAAATAATTCCAATATTAGAACAATTAAATTAATTATATTCTAGTAATTCCCAAGCAGTTTTCAAATCACTAGTATTGATTTTTCCTTGTTGAGCGAGATGCCAACCGTTTTCCATTGTAGTGTATACAATATCCTGATTTAATAATGGGGCATGGATACGAGTCCAATCTCCTCCGGCACCTAACCCCATAATTGATAATTTATCCTCAGAATCTTTGGTTCTCCAGGCAACATCGAATAGCCTTAATGCGTCTTTCTTACCATTAGTATTGAAAACGATTTTTATTATATCACCTGAATTAGAATATTCGGAAATTTCTTCAACTATATCTGTAGGAGAATTTGGAGATTCATCATAATGATTTGATGCAATAATTTTCGTATTTTTCCCAGCTAATTTTACTAATTTATTCCTTTCTTTTGTATCAATATCTGTCTCAAGATCAATCCAACTAACGCCGCTCTTAATAGCCTTTGAAAGTATTTCGATACGTTGTTTTTCAGTACCCGGATAATAGCCTCCTTGTCTTTCAGGCCTACATGTCAAAATCACAGGTAATTCTATGCCTGTTCTAAATGATATTAATGACGAATCGAGATCAACTGAATCAATTGATTGAGAAGCAAAAATAGGTGCAACATAGGTTGTTCGGCGAGAATCCACTGAGTCAGAATTAGTTGGTTCAACTGGTTCTGGTTTTTGTTCAACAACCCATAATTTGTCCAGCCTAACTTCAACAATATCTGCCCCAACTGCAGTAGCTCTTGCAGCGTCTTTTAGCATCTCATCAACAGTGCAACCTGTTAGAGTAACGCATACCAGAGGTAAACTCATTACTCGGCGCACAAATAGAGTCCGTTTAATCGTGCCGAGTGTTTTCTCAGAGAAGAAAAACTAAAATGGCCTTTTTTAGAGCCTTTTAGACCTATTTTGAGAAAGATATCGAAAGCATTCAATAACCCCCTGACACCCCAGTAATACAGTGATTTTGAGGGTTCCTTTAGGGAACCCTCAGGAAAAGGACGATGAAAGAGATGACAGATGAGTATAGTGCAGATAGCATTCAAGTATTGGAAGGTCTTGAAGCAGTAAGAAAAAGACCTGGAATGTATTTAGGAGACCCCCATGATGGCAGTGCATTACACCACTGCATATGGGAAGTTGTAGACAACTCTGTGGATGAACATTTAGCAGGTCACACAACACTAATCGAAGTGAATCTTCACACAGATGGTTCGCTCTCTGTACGCGATTTTGGAAGAGGGATACCAGTAGGAATTCATGAAGAATATGGAGTTTCTGCTGCAGAAGTAATTATGACGAAACTTCATGCGGGTGGAAAATTCGATAATAGTTCATACAAAGTATCTGGTGGACTTCATGGAGTAGGAGTATCAGCAGTTAATGCGGTCTCAGAATGGATGGAGATGACTATCCATAGGGATGGATTGATTTATCATCAAAGATATGAAGCTGGAATTCCAGTGAAACCAGTAGAAGAAATAGGAGAATGCTCAGATACAGGAACTATGATTAGATTCAAGCCGGACTTGGGAATTTTCACACATATAACTGAATTCGAATTCGATCAAATAGATACGAGATTGAAAGAAACCTCATTCCTTAATGCGGGATTAGAGATAGTAATTAGTGATGAAAGAGAAGATGAAATAAATATTAGTAAACATCATTATGAAGGTGGGTTAGCAGAGTTTGTTCGTCAAATCAACTCAAATAGAGAAGTAATGCATAAAGAAGTCATAGTAATTAGTGGAGAGAGAGAAACAGAAAAAGGACCTGTGTCAATAGAATTAGCCTTACAATGGTCGGACGCATTCAGTGAATCTATTCAGTGTTATACCAATATTATCCGAAATAAAGATGGCGGCACACACATGACAGGGTTAAGAGGTGCCCTTACTAAATCAGTAAATAATCATGCAAAGAAAAGAAATTTACTCAAAGGTAATTCTCTATCAGGAGATGATGTAAGAGAAGGTTTGTCGGCAATAGTAAGCGTAAAACACCCTGACCCATCGTTCTCATCTCAAACAAAAGATAAACTAGTCAGCAGTGAGGTAACAAGTATTGTTGAAACAGTAGTATATGAGAAACTTGGAGAATTCTTTGAAGAAAATCCTGCAGTAGGGAAATTAATTGTAGACAAGGCACTTTTAGCATCTAAAGCAAGAGAAGCTGCTAGAAAAGCTAGAGATTTGACTAGACGTAAAGGAGTTCTAGAAGGAGGGGGATTACCAGGGAAACTTGCAGATTGTCAATCTAGAGACCCATCTGAGTGCGAAGTTTACTTAGTCGAAGGAGATTCTGCCGGAGGTTCTGCGAAAACAGGCAGAGATAGAAGAATTCAAGCGATCCTTCCCCTTCGTGGTAAAATCCTAAATGTCGAGAGACAGAGAAGAAATTTGGTAAAGGTATTCCAAAATAATGAGATTCAAACTATGATTAGAGCTTTAGGAGCAGGAGTTGGGAATCCATCTGAAGAAGGAGTTATCGAAGAAGGGGCTTTCGACACGAGTAAATTAAGATATTCAAAAATTATCATAATGACAGATGCCGATATTGATGGTGCACATATTCGTACACTAATGCTGACCTTCCTATGGAGATTCATGAGGCCCGCGATTACCGAGGGGCATGTATACATCGCTCAGCCACCACTTTACCAATTATCTAAAGGAAGAGTTAGTAAATATGCATTCTCAGATGAAGAAAGAGATGAGATTGTAGAGCAACTGAGAGGAGATAATCCTAATACGAAAATAGGCGTTCAAAGATACAAAGGTCTTGGTGAAATGAATCCTGAACAACTATGGAATACTACAATGGATCCAATGACTAGGACAATGTTAAAAGTGACTGTTCAAGATGCTGAAGAATCCGATAGAATGTTTGAAATATTAATGGGAGAAGATGTTCCCGACCGTAGAGCATTTATTGAAAAACATGCTAAGGAGGTGACAAATCTTGACATCTGAAGAAGAAAATAATAATCAAACACCTAGTAATAGTGAGAATATACTAAATCATCCTTTGAATAAAGAAATGAAAACATCATACATTAATTATGCCATGTCAGTAATAATTGGTCGTGCATTACCTGATGCAAGAGATGGTCTGAAACCTGTCCATAGAAGAGTATTGTACGGCATGTATGAAGGTGGCCATACTTCAGAAAAGAAATTTAGTAAATCCGCACGTTCAGTTGGAGAAGTAATGGGAAAATACCACCCTCATGGTGATCAGTCAATTTATGATACGATGGTAAGGATGGCTCAGGACTTTTCCTTACGATATCCACTAATTGATGGTCAAGGAAACTTTGGTTCAATAGATGGAGACCCCCCTGCTGCAATGCGTTATACAGAAAGTCGACTTGATAAAATAGCAAAACATATGTTGGATGATATTGAGAAAAAAACTGTAGACTTCCAACCTAATTTTGACGATTCTGAATCTGAACCAACAGTTCTGCCATCTAGGTTACCGAATTTATTACTCAATGGTAGCGATGGTATTGCAGTCGGTATGGCAACAAGAATCCCCCCCCATAATTTAACTGAAGTAGCTGGAGCAGTGAATCTTCATGTTAATCAAATAATTGAACAAGGCGTTGATAAGAGAGAAATACCTAATATTTCAATTGAAGATTATATGGAATTTGTAAAAGGTCCTGACTTCCCTACAGGAGCATCAATACATGGAATCGATGGTATATATGATATGTATACAACAGGTAAAGGAAGATTTCATGTTAGGTCAAAATGTGAAGTATTAGATGATTCAAAAGGAAAGAGAATTATTATTCATGAGATACCATATCAGGTAAAAAAAGCAGATATGCTTGTACATATAGCTGATTTAGTAAGTAAAGGAACAGTTATAGGAATTAGAGATATAAGAGATGAATCATCGAAAGAAGGAATTAGAGTAATGATTGAGGTCAAGAATAATGCAGACCCTCACGCTGTACTTAATCAATTATTCAAATCAAGTCGATTACAAGAATCATATTCGGCCAATATGATGGGAATATTAGATGGAAGACCTGTACTACTGACCCTACCAGTTATGTTACATACATATGTAGGACACCGAGAATTAGTAATTGAAAGAAGAGCACAATTCGAATTAGAGAAAGCAGAATCTAGAGCACATATTCTTGAAGGATTGGTAAAAGCTCAGAAAAGAATTGACGATATAGTGGCAGTAGGTAAAGCTAGTGAAAGTAGAGAACAATTTGAATCTATTTTGAAAGGAGGAGACAGCATAATAAAAGGAATTGAATCTTTTGATTTTACTGAACCTCAAGCAAAGGCTATCGCAGAAAGAAGATTATATCAACTCAGTAAGTTAGATGTTAATAAAGTTCAAAATGAATTTGAGGAATTGCAAATAAAAATAACTGATTTAAGTGATATTATTTCATCCAGAATGCGCAGACTGGAAATTTTATTGCAAGAACTTGAAGAAATGCTAGAGAAACATGGAGATGAAAGGCGTTCATTCATTGATCCGATGCCTCTATCTATGGATAGAGAAGATTTGATTGAAGAAAGAGCTATTGCAATTACACTTTCAGAAGACAATTACATTAGGCATGTCCCTGTAGAAAGTTTCCGTGTGCAAAATAGAGGCGGAAAGGGACTTAAGGGAGTCACAACAAAAGATGAAGATACCCCTCAATTAATTGTAACATGCTTCAGTAAGGACAGGCTACTAATTTTCACGGACCAAGGAAGAGTCTATGGCCTGAAAGCCTGGGAAACTCCACAAGGAAGTAGACTATCAAGAGGAGGGCATATTAGGAACCTGTTAGAAAGTCTGAGAGAAGATGAAAATATAGTGTCATTACTCCCCATATCCAAGGAATTACTAGAGAATCCTGAAGAAAATTATCTATTGTTTGCAACCTCAAATGGAAGAATTAAGCGTAGTAAATTATCAGAATATGTGAAAATAAATCGAAATGGAAAATATGCAATAAAATTCGCAGGAGGGGATAATGATAGTTTAGTTACGGTGAGGCCTGCTAAAAACTCAGATCATGTAGTTCTTGTTTCATCAGGTGGTTATGCATGTAGATTTATGCCTTCTGAGATAAAGACAAGAATAGACTCGAAGACAGGAGAAACTCTTACCACGCACACAGTTAGAGTTCAAGGAAGAGTTAGTCAAGGAGTTACTGGAATGAATTTGACAGGAAATGACCAAGTTATTGGAATGATTGTTTCAGATAATTTCGATAATAATGTTTTAACTATCTCCAAATATGGTATGGCAAAAAGAACTAGATTAGGTTCAGGAGAGATGATTAATCAATTAGATGAAGATGGAGAAATAATTATCGATGAAGATGGAGAAGTATCTATTGAGAGAGATGGTTATAGAAAAACAAATAGAGGCACTAAAGGAGTAAGGACGATGTCGCTTAAAGACGGTGATCAAATTATTAGTGTCAAACAAATACCGGACCTATCAGATCAACTTTTCATGCTTACAAAATCAGGCATGATGATTCGTTTAGCCGCTAATCAGACCAAAGAAACATTGGGTAAGGTAGCTAAAGGTACAAGAATAATGGAATTAAGAAATACAGATAAGACAGGCTATAATGATGAAATCATATTTGTAGCACGTCTACCTGCAGAACTCCTAGAAGATGAAAATGAAGAAGATTCTGAACATGAAGAAGAATGATTGAGACCGTTCTTCTTAAGCCATAATCAAAACTCGGACGGACACTGCGGCAGTCGCATAGCCTGGCCATTGCGCTGGATTGCTAATCCAGTGGTGTTTCACCTCGGGAGTTCGAATCTCCCCTGCCGCGCCATCATTCCGTAGGAGGTTTCTTGTTTACATCATATTCTCAAGTAATATGAATTACCTAGCCATACTGGGTTTTACTCTATTTGTTTTAATAACTATCATTATTTATTCGATATGGAGCAGAATTCGACACCTTACTCCATCTAATGATTTATCTTGGGTTAATGAGAACAAATATACAGCATATGCCGAAATAAATAATGATGAAGTTGTTCTTAAAAATATAAGAGACTTTAATTGGAGAACTACCAAGGATTTTGATGAACGTTGGATAGAAAAGAAATTTAAGATTTCAGATTGTACTAAAATATGGTTAGTTTTAGAATATTTTTATCCAACAAGAAGACCAATTGCTCATACTCTTCTAAGTTTTGAGTTTAAAGATGGGACACGAATTTCTTGTTCAATCGAGGTAAGGAGAGAACCTGGAGAAAGATTCAGTCCAATAAAAGGGCTATTAAGAGAATTTGAAATAATGTATGTTTGGGCTACAGAGGATGATGTTATTGGAGTAAGAAGTAGATGTAGAAAATCTGAGACACATCTCTTTGAAGCAATAATTCTAGGTGAAGGGAATCAATGTAGAATGTTAGAATCATATCTAAAAAGAACTAATCAGTTAAATGCAAAACCTGAATTCTACAATAGCTTATTTAATAATTGTACTACAAATATCGCATCTCATGTCAATGATGTATATCCAGGAAGGGTACCTCGAGCCATTGGAGTGATACTACCTGGATTGAGTCCAAAACTATTGAAAAGAAATAATCTAGTTAAACTAAGAGGTGGTAGCATTAAGGAGGAAATGAAAATTAATCAAATAGAAACTAGAGCGAGAGCTTGGGATCAAGATTCTGACTTTGGAGAAACGATAAGAAACGTGGACTCTTAACAAAAGTATTCAACAAGTACCCAACTATGCAAGGTTGTGGAAAGAATTGAACCCCTAGCGCCGCGAGGATTTTTTCAATACAAATTACCACCTTCAAAAAGCCATATGATTAGACAATTAATGCTTGCATCAAAAGCAATTCAGGTTACCGAAATTAGATTTGAAGGAACACCTGGAGAAGATATTATTTCAATGAGCAATTGTTTAGAAAAAATGGGAGTAAATATAGAAAAATACCCTGATAAATGGAAAGTATACCCTCCAAAAGATGGATTGACCCCTCCAAATGAAACATTATATTGTGGAAATTCTGGTACTGTTGCCAAAATAATGACAGCTATATCTGCAAATTTTGATAGAGAAATAAATATAGATGGCGATGCATCTTTACGAAGTAGAAGTAATGCTATACTATCATCATCTCTAAGGAAATTAGGATGCCAAATTTCATCAGATGGATTTCCTTGTATCGTTAGAGGGCCAATAAATCCAACAGATATAGAAATTGATGCTTCAGAATCAAGTCAACCGATAAGTGCATTGATTTTATCATCTATAGATTTTAAGAAAAAAATGAAGTTGACAATTCATGGTAAGGAAGTAAGCAGAGGATATCTACAATTGACAACTAATATAGCAAAACAATGGGGTTTAGATACAGAGTTCATAGATAACTCGATAACACTTGCAAATTGGGAAGTGAAAACTCCTGATATCGTTCAGATACCTAGTGAAATGAGCCTTTATCCCATGGCTATTTTATTAGATAACCTACATGAAAAGTTACAAGTAGAGGTTGAATCTCAAGATATAGATGAGTTGCTTTTAGACACGTTAGAAGTATTAGAAAATCCAGATATTACTAAAGTAAATCTTAGAGATGGTAGCGACGTCATTACTCCTGCCGCAGCATTAATGGCAATATCTGAAGGAGGAGAAATTATTGGCGCATCTCATACTAAGGGTAAAGAAACTGATAGAATAATAAGAACTTGCGAATTATTAGAAAAATTTTCACTCGATTGTATCCCTAAGAGTGATGGATTGATATTGTCAGGAGGAAGTTATCCTAGAAAACCTGAGTCCCCAATAGAAACACATATGGATCATAGATTAGCAATGACAGCAGTCATTTTAGCAACTTACTGCGGCGCTGAAATAAAAAATACAGATATAATAAAGGTCACTCATCCGGATTTCATGCAGATGATTAATTCACTAAAATTACTTCAGCCATGACGACCAAAATGCTTGTCCATATGAACCTGTGTCAATCGTAGAATAGTAGGTCGACCATGTACACATGCCCAAGGATTAGGTACGGTTCGCATATCTAATAAAAGTCGTCGCATTTCTGATAAATTGAGTTTCTGATTAGCCTTAACTGAACCTCGGCAAGAACGCATAAATGCCACCTTATCACGTAACTTTTCAACAGTATCTACGCCATTAGATTCTGGACGAGATGAGATGTCAATGAGGATATCATGAATAAATTCAGTTAGACTACTATCACCTAAAAGAACTGCTGGGACTGAAGTAACTAAAATAACCTCATCTAATTCTGAAAAATCAAAACCTAATTCAGAAAGTCTATCTGATTCAGAACGTGCGGCAGCTAACTCTCTAACGCCTAACGAAATAGGGATGGGTATGATTAATTCTTGAGGTGACCAATCTACCATTGATTGCCTTAACCTTTCATATCTTATCCTCTCATGTAAAGCATGTTGGTCAATGATAAATAATTCGCCATCTCCTTCCGCCAATATATATGAATCTGAAAATTGGCAGAGCACGATCATTTCAGGCAACTCAGGTATAATTGCTGCCTTAGGTTTTGGTTCATCAACTGGAGAAATTGATTTACCTGTGAAAGAAAGACGATGTAATGATCGTTCATCAGAAGATAGTGAAGGAGATACCGGATCAGGCTTTAATCCAGGTAATATTTCTTGTTCTAATTCATTAACTGAAACTTTAGTCTCATATTTATTCGTGGGAGAGTTTGCAGTCCGTATACTACTAAAGTGTGTTTGTATTTTTTCTTCTGAGCCCACTTGAGCCCAAGAGGGAACAAAATCTTCAGATTTTTGAGGGTTATCCGACTCGACACTAATTCCTTCTAATGGAGTTAGATCTTTGAACTCAGGTTGAGTCGAAATTCTACTTAATGTATACTGAATAGAACGCTCTAGTCTTTCTAAAACTCTCCATGAATGTTGTAATCTAACTTCACGTTTTGTAGGATGGACATTTACGTCAACTTCCTTGGTAGGTAAATTTAGAGAAATTACGCCAATCGGGTGTCTACCTACCATTAGCCTGGTGTGATATCCACGCCTTATTGATTGAAGGAAAGGTCCTGTGCTAACTGGTCTACCATTAACAAGAACATGGAGATCATCAGAACGAGAACGAGAAATGCCTGGCGGAGATATCCATCCATCCCAAATTTCATCACCAGGTGCATCAAGATCTACTTTGGAAGATTCTAATGGAATCAATTTAGAAGAGGTGGAACCGAATAAATCATATAATCGATCTTCCATACCTTCGCAAGGTGGACAATCAAGAACATTTCTTCCATCAATTTCAACTAATATTCCAGTTTTTGGTTCACTTAAAGCTAAAGAAATTGCTACATCTACAATTGCTGCATTCTCAGTAGATGCCCTTCTTTGAAATGACAAACGTGCAGGGATTTTCTCGAATAGATTGAGAACATCTACTTTTGTTCCCGGTGCAATACCAATAGGCTCCACGCTTCCAACAACTCCATTATCAACAGTAATCGAATATCCATCTGCATCTTTCATTTTACTAGATAATATCATTTTACTGACTGCTGCAATCGATGCTAATGCTTCACCTCGGAAACCTTTGGTAACTATTGTAGTAAGATCTTCGGGACCTGAAAGCTTGCTTGTCGCATGTCTCTTTATTGCTAATTTCAATTCATCTTTAGGGATACCATGACCATTATCGATTACTGAAATTCTATTGAAACCACCTTTTTCAATCTCAATTCGTATTTTGTTACTACCTGAATCAATAGAATTCTCTACCAATTCTTTTACTACTTGAGCGGGTCTCTCAACTACTTCGCCTGCTGCTATCTGGTCAATTGTTAATTCATCAAGTTGTAAAATAGATTGACGAGTCGACATAGAAATATCACTCCTCCAATAAATCAGAATATTGGGATTTTTTAATTGAATCAATCATGGCATACAATACTTCTTGAGATTCTCTAGGGCTGAGATTATCTGGATCAAGAGAACGAAGTCTTTCAGAAATTTCTTGAAGAATAGGGTCAATTACTACTTGTTCTTTAATATTCAAAGGCACTGATTCAATCTCATTCATATCAGTCTTATTTTGATTAACAGAACCTAACATCCAACCATAAATACTAGATTGGCCATCTGGCCTTGAATCGGGTGAATTTGAGGATCCGGCTTTGGCACCCTGTGCTTGACTTTCAAGGAATATAAGTAAATCTCTAGCTCGTTCAACGACAGAAATTGGTAGACCTGCCAATGCAGCAACCTGGACACCGTATGATTCGTCACAGGGCCCTTCAGAGATAGTGTGAAGAAAACGAATCTCTCCACTTACATCGGCTACTTGAACATGGATATTAGTTAGATTTTCAAATTCTGCATCTAATCCTATGAGTTGATGATAATGAGTTGCAAAAAGAGTTCTGGCACCTAATCTTCTACAAATATCCTCAGTTACAGACCAAGCTATAGCGAGACCATCAAAAGTTGAAGTCCCTCTTCCGATTTCATCCAGAAGAATCAAACTTTTATCGGTAGCACGACGTAAAATATGAGCAACTTCAATCATCTCCATCATGAATGTTGAACGGCCTCGCCGCAAATCATCATGGGCTCCTACTCTAGTAAAAACTCGATCAATTAATCCAATTTTAGCTTTTTCTGCCGGAACAAAAGACCCGGCTTGAGCTAATATAGATATTAATGCGGTTTGACGAAGATATGTTGACTTACCACCCATATTTGGGCCAGTTAATAATAAAAAACTCCTTTTCTTATCTAACTTAATATCATTGGGAACAAACCTCCCATCAGATTCCAGAACAGGGTGTCTACCAGCAACTACTTCCATCTTATTATCTTCAGTAATTTCAGGTTTACACCATGAATTTTTTCGAGCATGGAGTGCAAATGATGACAATACATCCGTTATTGCTATTTTTCTAGCTATTGTTGCTAATTCTGATGAGAAATTAGATACACTATCTCTAAGATCGATAAAAATTTCTTTTTCGAGAGCCTTTGCTCGATCATCTGCTGTCAAAATTATTTCTTCCCAACCAATTAACTCTTCAGTAGTGTACCTTTCTGCATTGGTCATAGTTTGCCGACGCCGATAGTTTTCTGGTACCTTATCAACATGCGACTTAGTAATCTCAATAAAAAAGCCGAATTGACGATTATGCTTTATTTTAAGATTAGGAATATCGAGTTTTTCTCTTTCTTGGGATTCAAACCCTTCCAACCAACTAGTGCCTTCACTTGTTTTTCCTCTCAATTCATCAAGTTGATTATCAACTCCATATCTAAAAATACCACCATCTCTTATTGATGCAGGTGGTTCATCAATTATTTTACTTGAGATAAGTTCTCTTAATGACTCCAAATTATTCAAGCCTGAAGATGAATGATGTAAAAGCTCGGAGTTTCCTTCACTAAGAAGTGTTTGGAGTTTAGGCATTCTTTCTAAACATTCAGAAATAGCAACTAAATCTCTTGCATTCGCTCTACCATAAGCTAACCGTGTCGATAGTCGTTCTAAATCTCGCATCGATTTTAGTGACTCGCGAATTGAGTCTAGTCTTCTTGGTGCCTTAAATAAACTACTAACTGCTGAATGTCTTAATGCTATAGTTTCCTTATCTGTTAGAGGCCTCATTATCCATTCCTTGAGAAGTCTACGTCCCATCCAAGTTCTTGTACAATCAATAGATTGTAAAAGTGAACCTTGCTTTTCACCTATCAATGTATGACTCAATTCTAAATTTCTTAGAGTAGTTTGATCAAGAACAAGATGGCCATCGTCAGCATCAAAATGTACCTCTCTCAGAGGCACGGTATCTATTAGATGTAAACGAGCTATATATCCTGCTGCAAGACCACATGCCTGAAGGGCTAATGGCCTAGAATCTAAATCTATACTTCCAAGATCAGAAACTTTGAGGTGCTCACGGACTGCTTGCAATCTTTGTTCTGAATTAGCATCATGGATACTCATTAATATATTATCTAAATCAGCAACTAAAGATAATATGACATCAGATAAAGCATCTTTCTTAGAGACTACTAATTCACTAGGAGACCATCTCTGAATTTCATCTTTAATTCGCTCCCAACGACCTGCTCCTGATTGTTCCTGAATCCAAGATCTACCAGTTGATGAATCAAGGATTGCAAGACCAATCACATCTTCTTTAACAGATAAAGCTGCTAGAATACTTGAACCATCTTCTCCGATTAGATTCTCTTCATATAATGATCCAGGAGTATATACTCGAGTAACGACTCTTTCAAGAATTTTAGACCCTGGACGCAATTCTTCTTCTTGTTCACACATTGTAACTTTGTAACCAGCACGTAACATTGATTGAAGATATGACTCTATAGAATGCCAAGGTACTCCAGCCATTGGGACCGGATTATCTGAATTTTTATCACGACTAGTCAAAGTGATTCCAAGAACTTCGGATGCAATAACTGCGTCCTCATGAAACATTTCATAGAAATCACCCATCCTGAAAAATAGTATCGTATCGGGGTGCTGAGCCTTTATTTCAGCAAATTGATCCAACATCGATCTCTTCGTCATACCTAATCCATCCATTGCTAACGCCGGAGCGTGAGTTAGACCACAAAGCAGGGGGTGCATAAGCAAATCGCTTAGCGCAATTAGAAATGTGCGATATCTCGATGACCTCATAGATAAATTAGTAGAAGTTTTCGGATTATACATAAGTGGAGATACTATGTCAAATAATGGTAATTTTAAAATTCACTTACTGATGCTGATGGTGGCAATTATCTGGGGATTATCCTGGGCTATTGGGAGGATTCTTACATTAGAATTACCTGCTCTTACTGGCGCTTGGTTAAGATATATTTTGACAATGATAATTTTCTATCTTTGGTTTGCTGTCATGGCTTTAAATGGGAAAAAAGTAAGGTGGCTACCAGATAGTAAAAGAACATTAAAAAGTTTGACTATAATTGGTTTTACAGGAGTATTATGTTACCAATTTTTCTTTATGCATGGGATGTATTATACCGCAGCTGGAGATGCTTCTTTGATAATTACATTTAATCCAATATTCACAGTAATTTTAGCCGCACCACTTCTAGGACAGCCAATATCAAGAAAGATGTTTTTAGGTCTTTTTTGTGGATTCTTAGGTGTAGGAGTAGTTACCGGATGGAGCCCAAATACACAGATAGAATTTGAAGAGAGAATATTTGGAGATATATTAATTCTATTAGCATCACTATCTTGGGCAACTACCACAAATATGACTAAGCGCTTGATGGAAGGTAAAGATGGAGAAAATAACTATACTTCTTTAGAAATTGTTGTTTGGTACTCCCTAATTGGTACAATAATGCTTACTCCATTTATGTTATATGAAACTTGGAATTATGGAATATCATATCCATCTGAAGAAGGATGGTTCGCAATAGTATATTTAGGAGGTTTTTCAACGGTTCTTGCATACTACTGGTTTACTATTGGAATCGAAAAATTAGGTGCGACTTCAGCTTCATCTTATATTTTCTTAGTCCCTGTATTCGGGATACTAGGAGGCTGGTGGTTACTAGATGAGAGGTTAGGTTACACTATGATTATAGGTTTCTTCATGATATTAATAGGTGTAAAAATTGTGCAACTTGAGAGTGAAAGACTTAGAACTTCTTGATTTAAGATTAGTCAAAGATAGTTTCTTCTACTCACTTATTGTTAAATACGGTAGGCCAGTCGGCCGAAGTCGAGGTAGTTCAAATGGCACGTAAGCCCGCATCCATGTACCGTCGACTTAAGGGTCAGGCATTTACAAGACGTCAGTACACAGGCGGTGTACCTAATAATCGAATTCTACGTTACTTTATGGGTAATAGAAAGAAAGCAGAAGCTGGAGGATTTCCAGTTAAACTAGAACTCCTAGCTGATAATTCATGTCAAATCCAAGATAAGGCACTAGAAGCGGCACGTCAAGTTGCAAACGCAAGAATCAGAGATGCTGCTGGAGAAAACTATGCTCTGAGAATGCATACATACCCTCATCAAATCCTTAGAGAAAACAAGCAAGCTACAGGAGCGGGAGCAGATCGAGTTTCACAAGGTATGAGACAGGCATTTGGAAAGAATGTAGGAACTGCTGCACGCGTTCAAAGAGGACAAACCGTAATATCAATTGTAACCACTCCTGAACACTACGTGGTTGCTAGAGATGCACTTCGTAAAGCAAATTGTAAATTCCCAACTCCTTGCACTATTAAGGTAGTTGAGGGTTCAGAGCATTTGGCGGGACTAGTCTGAGTGTGTAGGGCATGAAGCCCAGCGACCCTCTATTTATTCTACATGAATCTCTACGAGGTTCACCTATAATTTGGAAAGGTGAATATCCATATTTTATTCATCCTATTTCAGATGGAATCCCTCGTATGGATGCTAAAGTTCTACGTGCAACTCGTGACTTGATTGTTGAAAGTGTGGACTGGTCAAAAATTGACTTAATTGTTACAGTTGAGGCAATGGGTCTACCTTTACTAGCAGCTGTGGGAGATGCTACTGGGAAACCAACTGTAGTAATCCGAAAACGCTCTTATGGTATGGAAGGAGAAACTAGAGTAGATGTAGCAACAGGTTATTCTCAATCTACTGTTTATATTAATGATATAAATCCAGGTGAACGTATCTTGATTGTTGATGATGTAATATCAACTGGAGGCACACTAGAGCCTCTACTAGAAACTCTAGAGAATATGGGAGTAATTTTACAAGATATTGTTATAGCAATTGAAAAAGGAAATGGTCGTGAAAGACTTAATCTTGAAAGACCAAATTGGCCAATAAGATCTCTAGCAAGAATTGACATTATTGATGGAAAAGTCGAGATAGTAAATTGAGGAGATGAAAAATTGGATTTGAACAAACATGACTTCGAACTAGAAGACTTAGTTGCAAGAATTAAAGAAAATGACCATCGACTAGTTGCTCTACAAGTTCCAGAGGGGCTGAAAATGCAGGCATTAGAAATGATGGATTCGATAGAAGATGAATCTGCAGCTAAAGTAATTTTAGCAGCAGACCCTTGTTATGGTGCTTGCGACTTAGTACATGATAAGATGAAAATGATGGGAGTAGAATTAGTTGCTCATATGGGACATTCTCAAATGAATATTGACTCAGGTATGCCAACGCATTTCATTCCAGTCACATACGAGGGAGACCCAATTATTGATCCTGTTTTACCAATTCTAGCAGAACACAAAGCAATTGCAGAAGCAAGATTATCAAATGCTGGAGAAGAGCTCGATTTAACAGATGAAGAAGCAATGGAAAAGTTTGTTGATGCAGTAGGACGGGTAGCACCTCTAACAGGTACTAAGTTAGGATTAGTAGGTTCTATACAACATCTTCATTTATTATTTGATTATAAGAAAAGATTTGAAAGCGCGGGATTTGAAGTAGAAATACCAGTAGGTGGAGCTAGATTGACATTTCCAGGACAAGTACTAGGATGTAATTATTCAGGCGATGATCCGGACATAGGACATTATCTGTTCCTTGGTTCTGGAGATTTTCATCCAATTGGCTTAGTAATGCATACTGGAAAACCATTAGCATTACTAGACCCATACACAGGAGAGGCTAGTGAAATGTCATTCAATAGAATTGAAAGGTTGCTAAGGCAGCGAATGGGACTTATCTTTGCAGTAGATAATGCTAAAAATTTTGGAATCTTGATTGGAGAAAAACCGGGGCAAATGAGAAGAAATCTAGCAATTAGAATGAAGAATCTATTGAAGAAACATGGTAAAAAAGGATACTTGTTGGCCCTGGACCACGTAGGCCCGGATTTGATAGATTTCTATCCAGTTGATGCATTCGTCAATACTGCATGTCCACGTATTGCAATAGATGATGCTGTTAAGTATGCTAAGCCATTAATTACACCTTTTGAATTAGAAGTATCCCTAGGTGAAAAAAGTTGGGAGCACGGTTATCAATTCGATGAGATACCGTGATAGAAATATAATCATAAAATACGTATGATAACATATTACGCTGGATAGGTCTAAGAACGACCGAATAAATTTCATATTGATGTCAGGATACCTCGACCGGATAGGTGCAGGTAAAATCTTAGTTAATCGGGAACCCATGTCATTTGATTGGATGCCAAATAATTTAGTAGGCAGAGATAAAGAATTGAGTGAACTTGCAGGTATGTTTTCTCATATAGAAGATCATAATTCAAGCTGTAGATCAGTGATTACGGGACCAGTTGGTTCTGGTAAAACTGTTTTAAGCAAACGTTTTGGTGATGATTTGCTAAAGCACCTAGAAGGAAAAAGAAAGATTTCCTATGCGCACGTGAACTGTAGAAATAATCCATCAACATCTCAAGTATTACAACAAATTGCAATATCACTAGATTCAGGACATCCAGAAAGAGGATTAAGTTCTGGAGAAATAATCCAATCAATAAGAAGAAATTTATTATCTCATAATAATCATCTTTTACTAGTACTCGATGAAGTTGACGTTCTAGTAAGAAGAGATAACTTTGATTTGATATACAAGCTCTTGCGAATTGATGAGAGTCAAGAAAGAAAGGGGTCATTGTCATTAATTTTAATTAGCCAAGATTCTATGTTACTAAAATTATTTGAACCAGCAATAATCTCAAGACTTGGAGCTAGCAATATTATACAACTAAAACCATATGATAAAATAGGATTAATCCAAATTATAAAACAAAGAGCAGATATAGCCTGTAGAAGTGGATCAATAAGTGAGGATATATTTGAAAAAATTGGAGTGATGGCGAGTGAATCAGGTGATGCAAGGTTGGCAATTGAATTACTAGATTCTTCAATAAGAAGAGCGGAATCAGCAGGTAGAGGAGAAGTCCTAGTAATTGATGTGGAACAGAGTTTGGCACGGTCTGCATCAATAGAACCGAGCCAAGTTGATGGACTCACTAAAGATCAAAAATTAATCATGCTAGGCCTGTGTAGAAGATTAAAGAAGTCATCTGAGATAAATACAGGTGAGGCAGAGAAGTTATATCGAGTAGTATGTGAGGAATATGAAACAAAGCCGAAGAGTTATACAACATTCTGGAAACATCTAAAATTACTTGAAAATCAAGGATTAATAGAAACAAGAAATGATAAATCGAATGTAGGAAGAGGGAGAACCCAGTACATAACGATGAATAATGTTGCACCTGCAAATTTAGCCACTAGGATTGAGTTAGATCTACAAAGATGATTCAGTAGAGTCAAAGGGGCTTCCGAACCGCTCTTATAGGGGCCGTATGTCGGGATGCCGTCTAAGGTGAGTAATATGGCAGGTGAGCAGTCTTTCAAAGCGGTAATCAACGATACTAAGCCTAGTGCTAAAGGTCGTTCTTTCTCAGTAGAGATTACGGGTTCCAACTTCAACCATTTCTTAGGAAAGAAGATTGGAGACTCAGTAGAAGGGATGTTTGTAGGAGAAGGAGATAACTCACTGAATGGTTACAAACTCCAAATCACAGGTGGCTCAGATAAAACTGGTAGAGCAATGCGTTCTGAACTCGAAGGTGGTAATGTAAAATCAATACTAATCACTGCAGGTACCGGTTACAAAGGTAAACGCTATGTAAAGAAAAATTCTAAAATTTATCGATATAAGTATGATGGTCTACGTCGACGTAGAAATCTTCGAGGTAATACAATTAGTACTGATACGCGTCAACTAAACCTCAAAGTATTGGAATATGGTAATAAATCCCTAGGATCAATTCTAGGAGATGAAGAAGACATACCTATCGAAAACACTTCCAATGAAGAGGAGTGAACGGTAGGGGATGATGCTTCTGGCCGACAGTAAAAAACAGCCTGAAGTAAACATTGGAATGGTTGGACATGTCGACCATGGAAAAACTACTCTAACTCAAGCTCTATCTGGAACTTGGACTGATACTCATTCTGAAGAAAGGAAAAGGGGTATTAGCATCAAGCTAGGATATGCCGATACTACATTCTACTCTACAGATAAGGGTGATTTTTACGCTAAAGGAAAACATCCAGAAGGAAAAAAAGATTCAGATAAAGATTTGTTAAGAGTTGTTTCTTTCGTTGACGCTCCTGGGCACGAAACTCTGATGGCAGTTATGATATCTGGTGCATCTATAATGGATGGTGCATTATTACTCATTTCTGCAACTGAGAAATGTCCACAACCTCAAACACGAGAACACTTAGCAGCATTACAAATTGCAGGGATTGAGAATATTGTAATCGTACAGAATAAAATAGATTTAGTGTCACAAGAAAGAGCTATCGAATCCTATACTGAAATCAAAGACTTCGTTAAAGAAACTATTGCAGAAGATGCACCGATTATACCTATTTCTGCTCATCACGATGTAAATTTAGATATTCTTATACAGGCTATTGAACACACCATCCCTACACCAGATCGTACTGAAGAAGAAGTTGGTTTGATGTATGTTGCAAGATCATTCGATACAAACAGACCAGGAGCACGACCAAATGAACTATCTGGAGGAATTATTGGAGGCAGTATCGTAGAGGGGTCTTTCAATGTAGGAGATAAAATAATGATAGCTCCAGGTAGAAGAGTAAAAGTTGGTAATAAAACACGATGGATACCTCTAGAAACTCATATTGAGAGTATTAAAGGAGGTGGGGTGAATCTCGAAACTGCACATGCTGGAGGTCTCTGTGGAATTGCTACTCCTCTAGACCCGGTTACTACAAAAGCCGACGAATTATCAGGTCAGGTAATGGCAAAAGAAGGAGAATTACCGCCAATATGGGAGACTTTAGAATTAGAACTAGAATTATTAGAAAAGATGGTTGCAGGTGGAGATGGAGGATCTGATCCGGTTCGACCTCTGTCAATGAACGAAATGCTCATGATTAATTCGGCGACTGCTACATCAGTAGGAACAGTATCAAAGAAAGGTAAGACCTCAAAAATTTCTCTTAGACTACCTATTTGTGCTAAAGTTGGCAGTAGAATTACATTATCTCGAAGAGTTGGTTCCAGATGGCGTTTGATAGGCCATGGAACTATTTTGGGGTGAAAAAAATGAATTGCGTCCTAATAGACGCTTGTGGATGGGCAGCATTAATTGATGCTGGACTAAATCTAGATGTTTCTATGAGTAAAGTTATCGGTAAACCAAGATATCTACTATTAACAAAGGTTAGAGAAGAATTAATTTCATTATCAAAACATCGTAAAGGTTTATTGATTAATTTACTAGATGGTAGAGCAGAAATTATTCAAGCACCTGATGGGATAAGACATACTGATGGAATGTTACTTGAATTATCAAAGACCAATGGTTGGCCCGTTCTAACAGTTGATAGAAGGTTGAAAGAGAGATTAATGAATAATGGTGGATCATATATTGAAGTGACTTCAAGAAATGTACTACGTTTAATTCAAAATTAAGGCAGAGTGAATAAGCGGTCATCGTTGTGACCATCCATCAAACCAATTCTTACAGCAGCATCAATCCAAGCATGAGCATAGTTGATTGCACC
>Ga0209425_10000883_pt1 | contig 36081 bp, 43 predicted proteins | sample COG_05_FD_184749 | JGI IMG/M metagenome (GOLD analysis project Ga0209425, IMG submission 184749) | Pelagic Microbial community sample from North Sea - COGITO 998_met_05 (SPAdes) (version 2) | ecosystem: Environmental > Aquatic > Marine > Neritic zone/Coastal water | place: Helgoland, sampling...
CCTTTGCCGGTTTTCAAGACCGGTGCTTTCAACCGCTCAGCCATCTCTCCTTGTAGAAGCTTTTATAATTAAAAATATTTAATTCAACTATAAAATAGTCTATTTAATTAAACTAATAATTCATTAAGTAAACTATGAAAGAAAATTTTAATAAAGGTTTGATTTTAACTTCGCTTGGTTCGTTTTGGTGGGGTTTTTTGGGTGTGTTATACTTTGAATACCTTACCTTTATAGGTCATATAGAATTAGTTGTACATCGATGTTTGTGGACCGCTGTGATGTTGATTTTGACAACTACATTTCTTTCAAAGTGGAAAATATTTAAAAAAGTAATTTCTATTAAAAAAAATATAATTGGATTATTTTTTTCAGGTTTTCTAATTTTTACTAATTGGTCAATTTGGATTTATGCTGTTACTACTGAAAGAATTATAGATGCAAGTTTTGGTTATTTTATAATGCCTATAATAAGTGTTTTATTAGGATTTATTTTTTTTAAAGAGAGTCTGAACAAAAAAAGATTATTCTCAGTTTTATTAGTTTTAACCTCAATTTTATTTTTAATTTTTTTTAGTTTGAAAAATATACCTTGGGTTGGATTGATTGTTGCTTTTAGCTGGGCTTTTTACAATTTAGTTAGAAAAAAAATAGATGTAGATACTGACATAGGATTGTTAATTGAAAGTTTATATATATTCCCTTTTGCGTTATTTGCATTTTATATGATTGTAAATAATAATGTTAATGATTTTAATCTATCTAATCCAGGGCTGAGTCTTTATCTGATTTTAGCTGGACCGATGACTGTGATTCCCTTGTTTTTATATGTTAGAGGTGTTGAGTTAATTGGATTAGGTCCAACTGGAATGATTTTTTATATTACACCAACATTACAGTTCATTTTAGGCTACTTTTATTATAATGAAGACTTTTCATTAGTAAAATTTGTAAGTTTTATTATTATTTGGATTGCTGTAATTATATATATTAAAGATTTATATGAGAATAATTAACTTTTTTTTTTTATTTTTTATTTTAACTATCACTAATCTTTTTGCTGATGATTTTATTGATTTTGAAAATTGGAAAAAAGATTTTAAAAAAAGAGCTCTATTAAATAATATTTCTGAAAAAACTTTTAATTTAACTATTAAAGATTCTAAATTTTTACCCAATGTAATAAAATATGATCGATATCAACCTGAATTTTATGAGGATACAAAAACTTATATTTTAAAAAGATCCTCAAATAAAAAAATTACAAAAGGTATTAATTTTTTTTTAAGAAACAGTGATTTGATAAATACTGTTGAAAAAAAATATGATGTTGAAAAAGAATTACTACTAGCATTAATGGGTATTGAAACAAATTTTGGAACTTATGTTGGTAAAATGGATATATTATCCTCGCTAGCAACATTAAGCTACGACAAAAGAAGATCTGAATTTTTTACTAAAGAACTATTAATATTATTAAGATTAATTGAGACAAATCAAGTTGATTATAAAGTTTTATATGGTTCTTGGGCAGGAGCTTTTGGTTATTTTCAATTTATGCCATCAACAATGAAAAATCATGCTGTTGATTTTAATAATGATAATCATATAGATTTAAAGAGTCCGGACGACTCTTATGCATCTGCTGCAAATTATTTAAATAATATTGGTTGGAAGAAAAATCAACCTTGTTTTTATAAAATAAAACTTGATATAAATACGCCTAAAAAATATTTAAATGTTTCAGCAAAAAAACTTAATTATAAGAAAAAACTTAGTTATTTCAAAAAGTATATATCTAATCATAAAGATTTAGATCATTTTGATAAATCTTTAAAAGTTGCAATCATAACTCCAGATAAAGATATTATACCTGATGCACAAACTTTAAATCCTGCATATATAGTTTTTGAAAATTATGAAAAAATATTACAATGGAATAGATCTCTCAGATTTGCACTTGCAGTTTGTACTTTAAAACAAAAAATTGAAAATGAATTATAATAAAATTTTAATTATTATTACTTTGTTATTTTTATTAGGATGTGAGCAAATAAATCAAAAGACTATCAATTTTAAACCTGAAAAAAAATATAAGAATACAGGTTTTACATTAGTTTATAATGATGGCTTAGACAAGATTAAAAAACTTGATCAAAATTCATTAAATATTTATCACAATCAACTTAAAAGCAAGTCAACAGTTAAAATAACAAATCCTAAAAATGGAAAATCTGTAATTGCACAAGTTAAAAGAAGTAATGCTAAATTTTCCAATTTTTATAATTCAATAATTAGTTCTCGAATTGCAGAAACATTAGAACTAGATTTAAACATGCCTTATATTGAAATTATTTTAGTCACAAAAAACTCTACATTCATTGCAAAAAAAGCTAAAACCTTTGAGGAAGAAAAAAAAGTAGCAAAAAAAGCTCCAATTGATGGAATAACTATTAACGATTTAAATACAAAAAAAATAAAAAAAGAAAAAGTAATCAAAAAAGATGTTTTTTCTTACTCAATTAAAGTAGCTGATTTTTACTATGAGGATACAGCCAAAATGATGGTTCAAAGAATTAAGGAGGAGGCATTATTGAATAACTCTAAAATTCTCCATTTATCAAAAACAAAATTTAGGGTTATAATTGGTCCTTTTAATGATATACAGGCACTACAAGAATCTTTTGAAAAAATGATATCCCTTAACTTTGAAAATTTAGAAATAATTAAAGATGTTTAAAAAATTTTTATTATACAATTTGATTATTATATTGTTTTCTCAAGTAGCTAATTCTAATATTGATATAAAAGCTCGGACAGCAATATTACAAGATTTTTTATCTGGTGAAATTTTATATGAAAAAGATGCAGATATTTCTATTTATCCTGCATCCATGACTAAAATCATGACAGCAATAATTGCATTTGATTTAATTAAATCAGGCGATTTAGATTTAACAGATAAATTTATTGTTTCAGAAAAAGCTTGGAGATTATCTACATCTGGTTATTCATCTATGTTTATAATGGTTGGTGATGAGGTTTCTGTTGAGGAATTATTAAAAGGCATAATTATTGCTTCTGGTAATGATGCTTGCATTGCTTTAGCTGAAGGTATAGCTGGAACAGAAGACGAGTTTGCAATTTTAATGACAATGAAAGCTAAAGAACTTGGTATGAATAATACAAATTTTGCAAATTCATCTGGGATAAATGATCCTGATAATTATTCAACCGTAAGAGATATACTCATAATGTCTAATTATTTAATTAAACAGCATCCTGATTTTTATCAGTGGTTTAGCATTAAAGAATTTACTTGGGATAGAACTGGTGGGGACCCAATAACACAAGGTAATAGAAATCCGCTTTTATACAAAAATATAGGTGCTGACGGTATAAAGACGGGTTATTTAGCTGTAGAAAAATATTCTTTAGCATCTTCTCTTGAAAGAAAAGGAAGACGTTTAATTGCTGTAGGAAGTGGATTTGATACAAAAAACGAAAGATCTAAAGAAAGTTCAAAACTTTTAACATACGGCCTTACTAATTTTGATCTAGTAGAAATTGCAAATTCAGAAAAACCAATAGATAAAGTGGAAGTTTGGCTGGGTAAAGAAAGTCATTTAGATGTCTATGTAAATCAAAATATTTTTAAAATAATAAAGAAAGCTCAAAAAAGACTTCTTAAAGTAACAATTAACTATAGAGGACCTATAGAGGCACCAATTAAAAAAGATCAAACAGTTGGTAAATTAAAAATTGTTTATAATGAAGAACTTATTGGTGAATATGATTTATTAGCTTCAAAAGATATAAAAAAAGTAAATATTTTTAGTAGATTAATTAAATCTTTAAATTACTTAATTTGGGGTGATGTTTAAAAAACCTGTAATTGTTTTTGAGGGCATCGAAGGCAGTGGAAAAAGTTTTCATATTACTAATGTTTCAAATTATTTAAAAAAAAAAAATATAGATCACATTAAATTAAGAGAACCAGGTGGAAGTTTAAATTCTGAAAAAATAAGAAATATAATTCTTAATAAAAAATCAAATTTTAACAAAGAGACTGATCTTTTACTTTATCTAGCAGCCAGAAGTGAAAATATTTCATTATTAAAAAGGTATTATAAAAAAAAAATTATTTTAATTGATAGGTTTACAGACTCTACAGTTGCTTATCAACATTATGGATTGGGTGTAAATCTTAATTTGATTAATACAATTAACAAATACTTACTGAAAGATTTTAAGGTTAATTTTACTTTTTTAAACACTGTTAATAAAAAAAATATGATTAAAAGACTTGGTTTAAGAAAATCTTTAAATAGATACGATAAATTTAATAACAATTTTTATCAAAAGGTACAAAAAGGTTTTTTGAAAATCTCAAATAAAGATAAAAAAAGATATCAAATTATTGACTCAAATTTAGATATTTCAATAAATAAATCGCTCATAATAAAAATAATAAATAAATTAATATGATGCTTACAGCACCAATTAATCAAACAAAATTATTTGGTTTAGAGAAATACATGTTTGAATTAATAAATTTACATAAAAACGATAAATTACCAAATAAAATTTTGTTTAGTGGTCAAAAAGGTTTAGGTAAATCTACTTTAGCATTTCACTTTTTCAATTACGTTTTATCAAAAAATGAAGATTTTCAATATGATGTCAATACTTTACAAATAAATCCTGATAATCATTCTTTTAAAACAATACTTAATAAATCAAATCCTAATTTGATCCTAATAGATTTAGATCAAGATAAAAGTTCTATAGATATTAAACAAATACGTAATTTAATTTTGAATTTGAATAAACACGCATTTAATGAGAAACCCCGATTTGTACTAATTGATAATATTGAATTTTTAAATATTAATTCAGTTAATGCTTTATTAAAAGTTCTTGAAGAGCCATCTGAAAATGTTTATTTTTTTTTAATTAATAATAACAAAAAAATTGTACCTACCTTATTGTCTAGGTGCATTAATTTTAAGATTTCTTTGTCAAATAATGAAAATATAGAAATTGCCAACAAATTATTAGATGGAAAACTTTTTGATAGAATCAATAAAGATTTAGTAAATTATTATTTTTCACCTGGTAATATTACTAATCTCGTAATGTTTGCGGAATTAAATAATTATGATTTATCAAAATTAAGTTTAAAAGATTTTTTATATATTATAATTGATGATAAACTTTATAAAAAAAATAATATTATTAATTATTTAATTCTTGATTTAATTGAGTTTTATTTTAATAAGATTGATATAAGATTGTTTCCAAACATTAATGATAAATATAATCTTTTTTTAAAAAGAGTATCTAATACAAAAAGATTTAATTTAGATGAGGAGTCTTTATTTATGGATTTTAAAGAAGATATTTTAAATGGATAAAAATTTCTATATAACAACACCAATCTATTACCCGTCGGCTCAACCACATATGGGGCACGCGTATTCAAGTATAATTGCTGATTTTTTTGCAAGATTTAAAAGAATAGACGGATTTAATGTTCATTTTTTAACAGGGACAGATGAACATGGATTGAAAATACAAAGGTCTGCTGAGCGAGCAGGTTTAGATCCTCAAGAATTTTGTGACAAAATAAGCCAAACTTTTAGAGATTTATCTGAAATTTTGAATTTATCGAATACAGATTTTATTAGAACAACAGAAGAAAGACATAAAAAAACAGTTCAAAATCTTTGGAAAGAACTTGAGAAAAATGATGATATCTATTTGTCAAATTATTCTGGATGGTATTCAGTTTCTGATGAAGCTTTTTATAATGATGACGAAATAGAGGAGGTTAATGGAAAAAAAATTGCTCTTTCATCAAAATCTACTGTTGAATGGATTGAAGAGGAGTCTTATTTTTTTAGGCTTTCTAAATGGGAAAAGCAACTATTATCATATTATCAATCTAATCCAGATTTTATTTCACCTGAATCAAGAAAAAATGAAGTGATTAGTTTTGTAAAAAGTGGTCTTAAAGATTTATCTGTTAGCCGAAAAACTTTTTCATGGGGCATACCAGTTCCAAACAATAACAATCATGTGATTTATGTTTGGCTCGATGCTTTAACAAATTACTTGAGTGCATTAAATTATCCAAATAAAGAAGATGAATTATTTAAGAAATTTTGGCCTGCATCTATTCATTTGATAGGTAAAGATATACTTAGATTTCATGCAGTTTACTGGCCAGCTTTTTTACTTGCTGCAAAGATCGATTTACCTAAAAAAGTTTATGGCCATGGATGGATTTTATCTGGTGAAGAAAAAATGTCAAAATCAAAAGGGAATATTCTTGACCCATTAAAAATTATTAAAGATTATGGATTAGATCCTTTAAGATACTATTTAATAAAAGAAGTTTCTTTTGGAAATGATGGGAATATATCTCAAGAAAGATTAGAAGATTGTATTAATAGTGATTTAGCAAATAATTATGGAAATTTATGCCAGCGAGTCACTGCATTTGCTTCGAAAAATTGTGATGGAAAAATCCCATCCAAAATAAAATTTCTTCAAGAAGATCTAAAAATATTAAATAAATATAAAGACAATTTAAATGTTATTAGAGAAAAAATTGATGAACAAAATATTAATTTTTATATTGATTATATAATAAATTCTCTTTTTGAAGCAAATAAATATTTCAATGATCAAGAACCATGGAAAAAAAAAGATGATTTAATAAGATTAAATACTATTGTATATACTACTTTAGAAATTGTTAGAAAAATAAGTTTTTTACTTTATCCAATTATTCCAGAATCTTCTTTAAAAGCTTTAAAAATTTTTAACTTATTTGAAAAAGATATTGATATAGAATCAATAAAAGATAACGAATTTTTAGTTAAAGATAAAAAAATAAATTCAATAGATATACTTTTTAAAAAAATAGAAAAAAAGAATGATTGATTCACACTGTCATCTAGATCACGAACCACTTTTTAATAATTTAGATGATATTTTAAAAAGATCAAAAGAAGTGGGTATACAAAAACTACTTACGATTTGCACTACTTTTAAAAGCTATGAAAAGATAAAAGAATTGGTAAAAAAAGATGATATCATTTATGGCACTTATGGAATTCATCCACATGAAGCTAAAAATGATAGAGTCTCATCTCAACTAATAATTAAAGAAATTAAAAAAACCGAAAAAATTATTGGTATAGGTGAAACGGGTTTAGATTTTTATTATAATCATAGTGATAAAATTGATCAAATTAAAAGTTTTGAAGAACATATTAAAGCTTCCATCGAACTTCGAATCCCTCTAATAATTCATTCTAGAAACGCAGATGATGATATGTTGAATATTCTTAATAATTACAAAGATTTTAACTTAAAAATTTTGATGCACTGCTTCACTGGATCAAAATTATTTGCAACAAAATTATTAGATTTAAATGCTTATTTTTCTGCAAGTGGTATTATCACATTTAAGAACTCAACAAATTTACAAGATACTTTTAAATTTATACCCTTGGAAAAATTATTAATTGAGACTGACAGTCCTTATTTAGCGCCCGTTCCTAATAGAGGTAAAGAAAATGAACCATCTTATGTTAAATATACAGCTGAAAAATTAGCTTTTATCAAAGATATAACAACAGAACATTTAATAAAAAGTACTTCTACAAATTTTAACAATTTATTTTTCTAAAAAATGAAATTTGTTCTTCTTGGGTGTGGCAGTTCAACGGGTGTACCAAGAGCCGATGGTTTTTTTGGAAACTGTAATCCTAAAAATCCAAAAAACTATCGATCAAGATGTTCAGCTTTAATTAAAACTAAAAATGAAACAATCATAATCGATACATCTCCAGATTTAAGGCAACAATTGTTAGATAATAACATTAAATCAATTGATAAAGTTTTTTATTCACACATGCATGCTGATCAAACACATGGTATAAATGATCTTAGAGCTTTTTATTTAAAAAATAAAAAAACTATTCCTGTATTTGCTGACAATGAGACAAAAAGATATTTGTTAAAATCATTTAAATATTGTTTTTCTAATAACAGTAAAGAATATCCTGCAATATTGAAATTATATGATGTTAAAAAAAAGTTATTTATTAAAGATGGTAATAAAAAGATATTAGTGAAACCAATAAAAGTTAACCACGGTAGAGTTAAAAGCATATGCTATATTTTTGATAATAAATTAGCTTATATTAGTGACGTGAGTAGTATTGACCTCAAATATTATAATCATTTTAAAAATCTAAAATATCTAATTATAGATTGTTTGTGGCTCAAATATCATCCTTCTCATTTAAATTTAGAAAATTCGTTAAAACTTATAGAAATATTTAAACCTAAAAAAGCAATATTAACAAATCTTCACTCAGATTTAGATTATGACTATTTAAACAAAATATTACCAAGGAATATAATTCCAGCTTATGATGGGATAAGTTTAAATTTATAAAATTTCTTCTATTTTTTTTATTAATTTATCTGATGTTGGGCTTGTAAATGATGAAAAAGTATCATGGATTTTTCCTTCTCTATTAATTAATATCTTATGGAAATTCCATTTTGGAACTGCGGATTTTCCATGATTTTCTTTAGCCCATTTAAATATTTCATGTGCATTATCACCTTTTACATCTGTAATAGTAGATAGTGGAAAACTAATATTAAAATTTACTTCACAAAATTCTTTTACTTCTTCATCATTTTTCTTTTCTTGATTAAAAGAATTAGATGGTACTCCAAGAACAATTAAACCTTTAGAGTTATATTTATCCCATAATTCTTGAAGATCTGTATATTGTTTTGTAAAACCGCAGAAACTTGCTGTATTAACTAGTAAAGTTACTTTGTTTTTATATTCATTAAGATTAATAAATTTTCCGTTTATACTTTCAATCTTAAAATCAAAAAAAATTTTTTCATAGTCTGCCATTGATATATTTTTAAAAAAGAACATTATTAATGTAAATCCCAATATTAAATATTTATTCATTCAAAAAGTTATTTATTGGGTGTAAGTAATATCAAAAAATAACCAGCAAGAGTGGACAATAGTGACCCAGCTAAAACACCAATTTTTACTCCATCCATGTATTGCATATTTTCAGCAAATGCCAGATTTCCAACAAAAAGACTCATTGTAAAACCTATACCTGTAAGTATTCCAACACCATAAAAATTAAACCAGTTTGAATTATTTGGCATTTGAGCAATCTTCATTTTAATTGATATGTATGAGAATACAAAAACACCCAATTGTTTTCCAACAAACAACCCTAATAAAATTCCTAGTGGAACTTTATCTAATAATGATGCAAGAGATAAACCTTCTAAAGAAACACCTGCATTAGCAAAAGCAAACAATGGCATAATACCAAATGCTACGTAAGGACTAATTGCATGTTCAACATTTATTAATAACGAAAAGTCCTTCTCTTTTTTTCTGTGAGGAATAGTCATTGCCAATAAGACACCAGCAATAGTGGCATGAATGCCAGAATTGTGGGTAAAATCCCAAAGGAATATACCTACAATTAAATACGGTAAAAACTTTTTAATATTAAATTTGTTAATAATTAATAAACTAATAAAGGCTAACAACATTAATGTTAAATACTTTATACTTAAGTCACCAGAATAAAATAAAGCTATAATTACTATTGCACCTAAGTCATCAATAATAGCAAGAGCAGTTAAAAATACTTTTAATGAAATCGGAACTCTTTTTCCTAAAAGAGATAAAACCCCTAAAGAAAAGGCAATATCGGTAGCAGAGGGTATTGCCCAACCATTTAAAGTTTGACTGTCACTAAAATTGATAAATACATAAATTAGGGCAGGGACCAACATACCACCAACTGCAGCAATTATTGGTAGTAAAGCTTGTTTAATATTTGATAGTTCACCTTGTAAAAATTCTCTTTTGATTTCTAAAGTGACAAAGAAAAAAAAAATAGCCATTAAGGCATCATTAATCCAGTGTATTACAGATAATTTTAATCCAAAATCGTTTATTCCTATAAATAAATAATTATTTAGTGTTGAAAAATATAATTCAGATAAATTAGAGTTACTTATTATTAAAGCTATTATAGCCGCAAACAGCAAAATTAATCCACTTGCAGCTTCAAGTTTGAAAAACCATCTAAAAGGTTGTGATAGATAATTGATCATCTTATATTAAATCTTGAATAAATAAACTAAGGTCTTTAAGTGTTTCATAAAAACTAAATAATAAAAATTCTAAGTTAGGAAATACATCATAAAGTGGTGATTTAAAAGTGTCTAGTAAAATTATAAATCCTACAAAAGAAATTATCAAAACTAAAACAAAAGAAAATAACTTGCTAATTGTAAAATTAGATTTAGCCTTTTTTTTGGCAATTACTAAACTTTTATTTTTACTTAAATTACCTTTTTTTTCTTTAGAAATTTTTTCTAAAGTTTCACTAAAAGGTTTATCTAATTCATTTTTCTTTGGATCTAAATAATTTTTTTCATTATCTAAGTTTAAGGACTCATTCTTTTTAGTTTGAATAATAGAAATCTTTTTAAAAAACCAAATATGATTACATGAACCACACTGGATCGTCCTTCCTTCTTCTGGTATGAGTTCAGAATTAACATTAAATTTTTTATTACAATTAACGCAGTCAATAATCATAGATTTTTTATATCAGATTCTAATAAAATTACCTTTAATTTAACAATCTTTATACTTTGAAATTATTAATAAGTACTGTATTAGTACATCACTCGGAGTGTAGCGCAGCCTGGTAGCGCATCTGGTTTGGGACCAGAGGGTCGCAGGTTCGAATCCTGCCACTCCGACCAAATTTTATGAAAAAAGCAAAAATCTACATTCCAAATAAAAGTCCAATGCAATCTGGTCTTGGTAAAATAGATAAATGGATATTAGAATTTGAAACAAAAGATCCATCAATAAATCCATTAATGGGATGGGAAAGTTCATCCGATACTTTAACTGAGTTAAAACTAGAATTTTCTTCTAAAGATGGTGCGGTAAATTACGCAAAAAAAAAGAAAATTAATTATGAAATTATTGAACCCAAAAAAAGAAAAACTATTAAAAAATCATACGCAGAAAATTTTTTAAAATAAATAAATGTTTAAATTTTTTACACAAAAACAATGGTTTTTATGGAGTATATTTGGTTCTATTTTTATTCTTATTTCTACATGGTACCAAGTGCAACTTGACGTTAAAATAAATGAGTGGTTTGGAGAATTTTATGACACATTACAAAAGGCTTTAACAACCCCTAATTCAGTTAGTGAAAAAGAGTTCATCGGTTATCTTTTTACTTTTGCAAAAATAGCAGCTTTATGGATACTAATTGCAGTCTTCACTGGCTTTTTTACAAGTCATTGGGTATTTAGATGGAGAACATCAATGGCTAACTATTATCATGAACAGTGGTTAAGAGCTAGACTAACAGAGGGAGCTTCACAAAGAGTTCAGGAAGATACTTTAAAGTTTGCAAGAATAATGGAAGGTCTGGGTACTGGGTTATTAGATAGTATAATGACATTAATTGCATTTACACCAATATTGTGGGGTCTCTCAAAACAAATTGATGTGTTACCCTGGATTGGTGAGGTTGACCATGCTTTAGTTTGGGTTGCAATAATTTCTGCTTTAGGTGGAACTTTGTTACTAGCAGCTGTGGGTATAAAATTACCTGGTATAGAATATGATATACAAAAAGAAGAAGCTGGTTATAGAAAAGAATTGGTGCACGGTGAAGATGACCCTATTAGAGCTGCACCACCAACTATTGGACAACTTTATAATAGAGTTAGAGGAATTCACTACAAATCTTATTTTCACTATTTATACTTTAATACTGTTAAATGGAGTTATTTCCAAGGAATGGTAATTGTACCTTATTTAGCTTTAGCACCAACAATTGTTACTGGAGGAATTACATTAGGTTTTGTTCAACAAATAACAAGAGCTTTTGGTAGAGTCGAGGGATCATTACAATATTTAGTAAAAAGTTGGTCTACTATAGTTGAACTTATTTCTGTTTGGAAAAGACTCAGAGAATTTGAAGCAAAATTAAATTTAGACCCATCTATTGCTAAAACTTAATGAATTTGAATAAAGAATTAGAAAATCTATTTATAAGAGTTGTTACTAGAGCTGCACTATCAGCATACAATTTTGTTGGTAAAAAAGATAAAATTGCTGCAGACAAAGCTGCTGTCGACACAATGAGATCAGAATTAAATCAAATTAATATGAAAGGAAAAATAGTAATTGGAGAAGGAGAACTAGATGAAGCTCCAATGCTTTATATAGGGGAAAAACTTGGCACTAAAAATGGTCCTGAACTTGACATAGCTGTTGATCCTGTAGAAGGAACTAATTTTGCTGCTTACAATAAACCTGGTGCCTTATCAGTAATTGCTGTGGCTGATAAAAATAACTTATTTAATGCACCAGAAACATATATGGACAAAATATCAGCAAATATATCTGAAACTAATGTTATTGATTTAGACTTTTCTATCAAAAAAAATATTCATAATTTATCTGATTATAAAAATAAAAGTCCTGAAAACTTAACAGCATGTATTTTGGATAGACCACGGCACAAAAAAATAATTGATCAGCTGAAGGATCTTAAAGTTAATATTAAATTAATTTCAGATGGTGATGTATGTGGTGCATTACTTGTTACCGATGAAAAATATGACGTTGATATTTTTTTAGGTATAGGGGGTGGGCCTGAGGGTGTCTTAGCAGCATCAGCACTTGATGCATATAATTGTAAATTTCAGGGTAGGTTCATTTTTGATACAAATGAGGATAAAAATAGAGCAAAAAATATGGGTATTGTCGATTTAAATAAAAAATACAATTTAAATGAAATAATCAAAGGAGACTCAATTTTTTGCGCCACAGGTATTACGTCTGGCGATTTAGTTTCTGGAATTAGTATTAATGGTAACGAATTTACATCAGAAACATTAATTACACATAAATCTGAAGGTCTTAAAAAAAGATTGAAATTGATACAAAAATTTTAAAGTATTAATCAATGAGTAATAGCTCTTATTTAATGATAGGTAAAATAGATGATTTCTATTTCTGGTAAAAACTGGGAAGAAACCTATGTTAAAAAAAGAATACTAGAAAAAGTTAAAATTGATAACGATTTACCTGATATTTTAGCTAAAATAGTCGTTTCTAGAAACTTTGATAAAGATGAAATTCACTCTATAAAAAATAAAATTTCATTTTCCAATCCATTTCTCAAAGATAATGATTTTTCCTTAGCTGAACAATTACTGAATGAATCAATTGAAAAAAAAAAGAAGATTATAATTTTGGGAGATTATGATGTGGATGGGTGTGTATCAACATCATTATTTGTAAATTTTTTTAAAGAAATCAATTTTCCAATAAAATATTTTATACCAGATAGAATTAAAGATGGTTATGGTGCAAGTTTAGAGTTAATAAAAAGGTTAACTAAAGATAAACCAGACTTATTTATAATGGTTGATTGTGGCTCCACATCGCATGATTCAATAGATTTTTTGAAAAAAAATAAAATAAAAACTTTAATGATAGATCATCATGAGATTTACAGACCATTCCCGAAAGCCGAGGTAATAATAAATTTTAAAAAAGATATAAATAATCATTATGGTGAATATTTTTGTGCTTCATCACTATCTTATTTTTTTTTAGATTATTATATTAAAAAAAATGAATTAAATATTAACTTTGATAAATATTTAAGTTATGTTCTTCTTGCAATTATTGCTGATGTAATGCCATTAAGAAAGATTAATCGTAAATTAGCAATAACAACTTTAGAAAACTTTGATTTTAAAAAAGATCTTTTATTTAAGGAAATATTTGATTTAAAAAAAATAAAAAGACCGATTGAAATAGATGATTTTGGTTTTTTATTAGCTCCGTTAATTAATTCTGCAGGCCGGCTTGGAAATGCAAATGATGTTATTTCTTTACTTACTTCTTCAAATAAAAAACTTAGTAGGGAATTATTAAACAATTTATATATTTTAAATGAAAAAAGAAAAAAATTAGAAGATAATTTTTTAAACCAGATTAATTTTAAAAAATTAAAAGAAAATAGTAAAAATATTCTTATTATTACTAAAAATATTATTAATGAGGGTATAATTGGTATTATAGCTTCAAGATTAAAAGATTATTTTAATAAACCATGTATTGTTATGACAAAATCTGGTTCTCTTTATAAAGCTTCAGCACGATCAACTATTGAGTTTAATTTAGGTAGATTTATTAAACAAGCTATTGACAGAAAAATAGTTATTAATGGTGGTGGTCACAATCTTGCTGCAGGATTTTCAATCAAACAAAATCAGATACAGAAATTTGATGAATTTATTAATTCTAATTATATCAAAAAAAATAATAAAAATGATATGAAATTTTTATCAAAATTATCACTTAATGCAGTGAACAAACAATTTTATGATAATCTTAAAAAAATAGGTCCTTTTGGATCACATAATATTAATCCTATTTTCTTGATTGAGAATATAAAAATTTTAAAAGTTAAAATTATCAATAAAAAATATGTTTCATTTTTCGTAAAATCAAGAACTGGAAAAATGTTGAAAGCTATTTCATTTAATATTTTGCAATCAGATGTAACTAAAAATCTTATTAATTCTAAAAATGAAATGAATTTAATTGTTCAAATAAAAGAAAATCTTTGGAATAATAAAAAAAGTCTCCAGTTAATTGTTCTGGATCTAATTATGCTTCCTAATAGTGCTTGATTAATAAGACTTTTTACAATAAAAAACAGCTCTTCGGTCCCTTCGTCTATCGGTTAGGACACGTGGTTTTCATCCTCGAAAGAGGGGTTCGATTCCCCTAGGGACCGCCAAACTTTTTTATGCCTTATTATGTTTATATGATAAAAACAATAGGAGGCACCTATTCAAAATCTTATGTTGGCTTTACAAATGATGTTAATAAAAGAATTAAAAAACATAATGAAAATAAAGGTGCAAAATCTACAAAAGGGTATAATTGGAAATTAATTTATAGAAGAAAATTTCTATCAAAAAAAGAAGCTATGTCCTATGAATATAAACTTAAAAAAGATGTCAAAAAAAGAAAAAAAATTTTAAAAAAAACTACTTGATGATTAAGGATATTAAAATTCTAACAATACTTCCCTATAAGGAAAATTATACTAAATCAAAAGCTCAGGCTGCTGCTATATGGGTTTATGATTTTCTTAAATTTTCAAGATTTAAAAAAAATACACTTGTAATAGGAAGTACTAAAGGGAAAAACTATCTAAGTAAAAGTTATTTAAATATAAATATAGATAATTTAGGCTCTAAATTTTCAAGCTCAACAATACGTTATTGTAATAAGATTATTAAAAAAATTGATGATATAAAATATGATTTAATTGAAATTCATAATAGACCGCTTGTTTTTGAGTATTTAAAAAAAAATATTAATAAGAAGTATATTTTATATTTTCATAATGATCCTCTTAGCATGAAAGGCTCTACATCAAAAAAAGAAAGATTGAACTTATTGAACAGAGTTGATAAAATAATTTTTGTTAGTAAATGGGTTCAAAAAAGATTTTTTTTAAGCTTAGACCAAAAACTGATAAATAAAACTGAAGTAGTTTATCCAAGTATTAATAAAATTAAGATTTTTCCAAAAAAGAAAAAATGGATTACTTTTGTTGGTAAGTTAAATTCATCTAAAGGATATGATATTTACAAAGGAGCAATTTTAAAAATTCTTGATGAATTTAAAGATTGGACCGCATTATCAATAGGTGACGAAAGTCGAGACAGACCACATATTGAACATAAAAGTCATAAGGAAATAGGTTTCAAAACTCACAAATCAGTTTTAAACATTCTTTCAAAAACTCAAATAGCTGTTGTGCCATCACGATGGGAAGAGCCTTTTGGTAGAACTGCTTTAGAATCCGGTTCTAGAGGTTGTGCAACTATAATATCAAATAGAGGAGGCTTACCAGAAACAGTTAACCATAGTATTAAACTTGATAAGCTAGATTTTAATAATTTATATAAAAAGATAAAATATTTAATAAAAAACAAAAAAGTTAGACAAAAAATTCAAAAAAATAGTTTTAAAGATGTACTTCATATTGTTAAAGAAAATTCAAACCTAATAGACAATATTAGAGAGTCACTTTTTTTTAAGGTAAACCTTAATCTTAAAAAGAGTAATTTAAGAATTATTAATATCTATAATTCTGGTCAAAAGCTTAGTCATCGTCTCTATAATATCTCTTTAGGAAAAAAATTTACTAATGGATTTATTAGAAATGGGCATGATGTTTTGGAAATAAGCGATAGAGATTTTATTAAACAAAGTCGAGGATTATCTCTCACTACAAATAATTCAAAGTTTCAAGATTATCTTGTAAATACTTTTAAAAATTATAGCCCTGATTTAGTTTTTTTTGGACACACAAATAATTTAGAAAAAGATACAATTTTAAAATTTAACGAAATAAATACTAATGTAGTTTTATCTCATTGGAATGAGGACCCAATAATGCCGGGTTTAGATTATTCAAAAAAAAATATAGCAAATATTAATAAATACTCTGAAATAGTTGATCACAATTTTATTACAACTCACCCAAGTGTTTTAAAAAAACAAGGTTTAGATGATAAAAAATTTAATTTCTTTTTTATACCAGTTGATAAAAATATTGAATGTTTTGATGTTTTTAACATGAACCCAGTTAAAGATTTATTTTACGCTATGAGCCATGGCGTGAATAGAGGTGTTCTTAAGAAAGGAAAATCAGATAATCGAATAAATTTTCTTAACAAATTAATTAATAAAATTCACAACGTAAATTATGATTTTTATGGTTTTGAAAACAAAGACCCGATTTGGGGTAATGAGTTTTACAAATGCCTTATTAATTCTAAAATGGGGCTTAATCTGAGCAGAGGTAATCCAGCGAAATATTATTCTAGTAATAGAATAGCTTCTTTAGTTGGAAATGGTTTACTTACCTTTGTTGATAAGAAAACAAGTCTAGATGATTTTTTTAATAATAATGAAATAGTTTTCTATAATGGATTAAATGATTTAGCTGAAAAAATTAAGTTTTATAAGAAGAATGAAAAATCAAGAATAAAAATTGCAAAAAATGGTAAGAAAAAATATTTTAGATTATTTAATGAACAAAAAATTACAAAACATATAATTGATATATCCTTTGGAAAAAAATCAAATTTGTTATGATTAAATTTTCGATTTTAATTCCAACATTTAATAACCTTAATTACTTAAAATTAGCGATTAAATCTATTAAAGAAAATTCTAAATATGACCATGAAATCATTTTACATATTAATGAGGGCTCTGATGGGACTTTGGGATACGCACAACAAGAAAGTCTTACTTATACTCATTCAGATATAAATATAGGTTTATGCTCTGCAATTAATAAAGCTGCAGTAAAAATATCCACTAAGTATGTTTTATATGTTCATGATGATATGTATTTATGCAAAAATTGGGATGAAATTTTAGAAAAAGAAATAGAAAATCTTGAAAACGATCTATTCTATTTATCTGGAACTAATTATGAGGTACGTGATATAGACAATCAATTCAAGCCAGGTAATTCACCAGAACAATTTAAACCAGATCTTTTTCATAAATTTTGCATAACAAAAAAAGAAAGTGATCTTCAAGGATCTCATTGGGCTCCACATATTATATCTAAAAGATTATGGGATATTGTTGGTGGTTTTAGTGAAGAATTTGATCCTGGAGATGGTTCTGACCCTGATTTTTGTATGAAACTCTGGATTAATAATGTCAGAATATTTAAATCAATAGATAAATTCAAAGTTTTCCATTTTGGTTCTAGAACTACTAGAAATAAAAAAATAGTTAAAAATAATGGAACAAAAAAATTTTTATTAAAATATGGGTTTAATCCTAAATTTTTTAGAAAATATTATTTAAATGGTGGAGCTAATATTGTTTATAATGGTCCTTTAAATGAACCTAAAGACTCTTTAATTAAATCAATAGAACTATTTGTTAATAAGATTAAATATTTCTATTATAAAATATCCTCATAAATGGAAAAAATTTTAATTGTTAGAATAGGTGAGGGGCTAGGAAATCAACTATTTATGTATGCTAATGCTTATTGTTTATCAAAAAAATTTGATTATATCCTTCATATAGATGATGAGTCTGGTTTTTCTAAGAATCGTAGATCAAGATCATACAATCTAAATCTTTTTGATATCCAGGAAAAAATTTGTCCTGAAAATCTTAAATTTAACAATTCATTTAAAGATTTAAAAAGAAAATATCTTAAATTTATTGATAATTTTATTTTAGATAAAAAATTTATTACTGAAAAAATCGATAAAAACAAACTAACTAAATTTGAAGAAATTTCTAAATTAAAATCAATTCAAATATTTGTTGAAGGTCATTATGAGTCTGAATTATATTTTAAAGATTATGAAACTGATTTGAAAAATAATATTAAGATTAAATATAATTTAATTGACTACAACAATCCATTCATTGATCAAATTAAACGATCAAATTCCGTTTCAATACATCTAAGAAAAAACAGGTTTTCTGAAGATTTAAATAATCAGAATATATCTAATAATGAAAAAGATGCTTTCTTTGAGAAAAGTATAGTTAATTATGTATATAGATCTATAAAATATCTTGATGGCAAATTAGATAATCCTCATTATTATATATGGTCCAATGAGCCAAATGAATTTAAGGAATTTTTTTTAGATTCAAATAAATTTACCTTTATAGAAAACAATAATCTAGCTATGGATTTTTATCTTTTTTCTCTATGCAAAAATTTTATTGTTGGTCCATCTACATTTCATTGGTGGGGCGCATGGTTAAATGAAAATCAAAATAAATTATGCCTCAGGCCAAAAGATATAAATCCATCAAATAATAAAGATTTCTGGCCTCAAAACTGGATATCAATTTAAATTTTTATTTTGTTTAAAGCATTATTTTTGAATATATTTGCTTCTCTTATATACCTTCTAACCATTTGTGTTGTTTTATGACCTGTCATAGCCATTATACTACGTTCATCAGCGCCTGACTCGGCTGCCACTGTTGCAAAACCTGATCTCAAACTATGACCTGCAAAGTTTTTATTTTCGATACCTGCTAATTTTAGATATTCTTTCATTAACAAAACTACAGATTGGTCTGTTAGTCTATTATCAGTTAAAGATGAACCTTTAGAAAATCTTCTAAAAATAGGTCCAGATTTTATTTTAGAAATTTCTAACCATTTTTTTAGATTAACTACAGGACAATAGATTTGATTGTCAAAATAGGGTAGTCCTTTAGTCATTCCCTCACCATATTGATCAGTTTTAGATCTCTTTATTGTAATTTTAAGCCCTTCAGGAACAAATTCTAAATCCTCATGATCAATTGAAATGAGTTCAGATCTTCTAAAACCTCCACCAAAACCTATTAAGATTATTGACTTGTCCCTTAGCTTCTTAATTTCATCAATTTTCTTTTCATCTATTACATTAATTATTGATTTTAAATGATTGATTAATATAGGTTTTTTACCTTTTTGAAAGCTTCCTTTTACCCTTCTAATACCCATTAAATTTTCAACAATTATAGGATGTTTTGTATCTAAATAATGACCTTTTAACTTATGAACCATACTTATAGATACTAATCTTCTTCTTAATGTGCTTATTTTAGAATTTTTAGAAAGATGGGTTAAGTATAAAGAAACTATTTTAGGCTCTGACGGTAAAGAATTTAATCCATGCCTCGCACAAAAAGCGCCAAAATCTTTAAAGTCTGATTTATAAGCTCTTAAAGTATTGTTTGCTTTAGAGCTTTTTAGGTTATTTAAAGTTGCCTCATGAAGTGATTTTAAGTCTGTTGTCAGCTCGGTCATATAATTACTATTGATAACAATTAATTATCATTAGTAATATATCAAGTGATTTTATGTGTCAATAGATATATTTTATAAAAATGATACGTTATTTAGATCCAAATGATTTTGATATGTGGTCAAATATTTATGAAGCTTATGCCGAATTTTATAAAGTTCCAATGAATAAAAAAATTCTGAACAATCTTTGGACCTGGATACAGGATGAGAGTCATGTTGTTAAAGGTATTTGCTATCAATTAGATAATAAAATTGTTGGTATTGCACATTATAGAACAATGCCAAGACCAATTACGGGTCAATATATAGGATTTTTAGACGATTTGTTTGTATTGCCAAAATTTAGAGGTCAAAAAATAGCTCAAAAACTTATTGATTACTTAAGATCATTGTCTAAGGCCAATAATTGGGGTGGAATTCGTTGGATTACCCATTCTTCTAATGAAAATGCTAAAAAATTATACAATAAAATAGCTAATAATACTGGATTTGAACTTTATGAACTTAAAAGGGACTAAATTTCAATTAAAAGTTTGGAATTACTTAAAAACTATTCCAAAGGGTAAGGTAAAAACCTATAAACAGGTGGCTATTGGCATAAAAAGCCCTAAATCAGCTCGTGCTGTAGCTAATGCGTGCGCTAAAAACCCATATGCTCCAAAAATACCCTGTCATAGAGTGATTAGATCTGATGGAGATCTTGGTGGCTACTCTGGTAGAGGTGGAATTAAGCAAAAGCTAAAATTACTTAGATCTGAAAAGGTAACGATTTAGCCCTATTTTATGGCTTTTTTAGATTAAAAAAGTCAATAAAATAAACGTTTTTTTGATCATTTTAGCTTATTTATCCCTAAATAACATAATTCACCCTTCAGTTGTACCATATATGAGCTTATACCTAAAATAGACCCCTCTACGGGCGTTTAAATGGTATATTCAATAAGTGCATCGCTCTACTATTCAACTATATCAATGCTTTTGGACTACCCTATTTTTAAGGAATTTTTATAATCACAATCGGTAAAAAGTCCCTATTTTAAAGGAATATTTAATGTTTTTAATAATTGGTTAAAAATTTAGTATTTTGTGTAGCCAAAAAAGATATTTTAATTTTTAATAAGTCTAAATTTTGTAATAATTATATTATTTTTATTAGTAATAAAATATAATAAATACAGTAGTTTATGTTAATTACTTAATATAATACTTTAATTATTAGTAAATAAACAATACCTATTATTAGAGCTTTTTGACTAAATTCTCTCTTCTTGAAATGTAGATGCCACTTAATATAATAATAAATAATCCTAAGAAAGTCCAGTTATCTGGGAAATCACTAAAGAAATAATAACCTATAATAATATTTGTAATAATTTCAAAATAGCTAAATGGGGCTAATTTAGAGGCGTCAGCGTATTTAAGAGACAATATTAGGAATAGATGACCTATACAGGCAAATATACCTATTGCAGCCATCATAGACCACTGATTTAAGGTAGGTTGAACCCAAACAAAAGGCATTACAGTAGATATGATTACAACCCCTACTACACCGGTTATTAACAAAGTTAATAAAGGATTATCTGAAGTACTTAATTTACGAGTAATGATTAAATAAAACCCATACATAATACCAGTTCCTAATGCTGCTAAACTGGCTAAATTAATTTCTACAAAACCAGGTCTAATTACAACTAATGATCCAACAAAACCAATTATAACAGCTGACCATCGCCTTACACCGACCTTTTCACCCAAAAAAATTGGTGAAAATGCTGTTACAATTAATGGTGCAACAAATGCCAAAGTTAATGCTTTTGCTAAAGAAATTACCGAAATTGAATAAAAAAAACAAATATTAGCAGTTAAAAGAATTAAACCCCTAATGAATTGTAATTTTGGTTTATCAGTCCATACAAGATTTTTTCGAAAAAAGAAAAACATAACTGGAAAAGTGAAAGCCACCGTAAAAAAGTATCTTGCCCATGTAATTTGTAATACTGGAAGGTCTGCACTCAAATATTTTGCAAATCCATCCATTATAGGAAGCATTACCCAAGCCAATAAATTAAAAGTTATAGCCTTCATTTTTAGAAGAAGGATATAGATTAATTAAAGTACTTTAAAGCAAAGAATACAACAATTGGAATAGTTACAAATGACATTAATGTTGACACAACAATAGTACTAGCAACACTATCAACAATTTTTTTAGGTGAATATATTGAAGCCACCAAGTAATTTAGAACAGCACTTGGCATTGAACATTGAATTAACAAAACACCAGCAGCAAAACCCTCAAGGTTAAAATACAAGATCAACAAATATCCAATAATAGGTCCTATAATCACTCGTCCTATTGAAGAAAATATTGTTTTATTAAGAGAAAAAACCTTTAGTCTTGTCAACGCAATCCCTAGAGACATTAAAATAAGAAATATTGTTGCATACATTAATAAAAAAGTTGTGTTTTCAACAAATTCTGGAAGTTCTAAATCATAATAAAGCAAAAATATTGCAACTATTATTGCATAAAAAGGAGGACTTTTAATTATAACATTTAAACTAAATTTTCTGTCTGCTAAAAAAACTCCTAAAGTAAAATGGCACAAAATAATTAAAGCAGATATAGCAGCTGAAACACCAAGGCCTTGAGCACCATAAGCAAATAAACATATTGGTAGACCCATGTTTCCAGTATTGGGCATTGTTAACGGAGGAAGTTCTCTAATAATATCTTTGGTATTTAAAAGATATAAAATAATAATTCCAGTAATCATAAATCCAACAATAGCTAATGCGTAATACCAAAAGTAATTTATAAAAATATTAAATGAAATATTTACAGGGTTTAAGGCGTAAATAATCATTGCTGGAGTTCCTACATTTGCTGCAAAATTAGTAATAAATGTTGTATCTATTTTGGGATTTTTTTTACCTAAAAAATATCCAATGCCAACAATAAAAAAAACAGGAAATAATACGTTAAAGAGTTTTAAATATATTTCCATTAATTATAAAGTCTAATTAATGTTGGAAACTTAAGGATATTTTTGTTTTTCTTAAATATTGATAAGCAATTATTTGCATTAATTTCTGTTGTTTTATGGGTAATTATTACAATTGTAGCTTTTTTATTTTTTTTATCGGGAGTTTGAATCATCCTTTTTACAGAAATTCTAAATTTTGCTAATCTATTTGAAATAGAAGACAGTACGCCTGGTTTATCTTTAACCTCAAATCTAAGATATAGAGAATTTTTATAGTTATCATTATTATAAGCTCTTAATGATTTTCTTTTATTATAAGCTATACCAAAGGGATATTTTATATTTTCTCTTAATATAGATAATAAATCAGACAATAATGATGATGAAGTTGGACCAGGACCAGCACCTTCTCCTTGCAAAACACTTTCCCCTACTGGCTTACCTACAGTGATTACTGCATTCATTACTCCATTTACATTACCAATATATGTATCTTTGCTAACTAAGCAAGGATGTACTGTTTCAAATAGTTGATTATTAATTATTTCAGAAATTCCTAAAAGTTTTATTCTTAGATTTAATTGGCTAGCAATCTTGATATCTTTTAGAGAAATATTTTCAATTCCTTCCATTATACACTTATTTTTAGAAATTTTATTATTAAAAGCTAATGCAGATAAAATTCTTACCTTTGCAAATGCATCGAAACCATTTAGGTCTAATTTTGGATTACCTGGTTCCGCATATCCAAGTTTCTGTGCTTTTTTTAAAACTGTGTCGAAAGTTTCATTATTATTTTCCATTTCTGATAAAATGTAATTAGTTGTTCCATTTAATATCCCATAAACTTTATTAATTTTATTTGTAGCTAAACCCTCTTTTATTGTTCTTAAAATTGGTATACCGCCAGCTACAGATGCTTCAAATTCTAAATTAACTTTATTTTGCTCAGCTAATTTAGCTAGGTAATCTCCATGTTTAGCAATTAAGGCCTTATTAGGTGTAATGACGTTTATTTTCTTTTTTAATGCTAACTCAACAACTTTTTTAGAAATGCCATCTGATTGTCCAATAGTCTCAAATAGAATATCTATTTTTTTATCTTTTAATAAAGTTAATGGGTTTGAATAAAAAATATTTTTATTAATTTTAAATTGTCTTTTTTTATTTATATTTTTGGCTGATATAGCAACAATGTTTATCTTTTTTCCCGTTTTATTTTCAATTTCTTTTTTTTTCTTTTTTAATTCATTATAGAGATAATTACCTATTTGTCCTAAACCAACGATTGCTATACTAATATTTTTACTCATTTAATCATTTATATTTGGAAAAGATTTGTTTTTAACATATTCATCAAGTTCTAATTTAAATTGATCAAAATTCATTTCATCAGAAAAATTTGAATTTTTTATTTGTTTATTTGAAGTACAAGAAGTTATAAAAAAAAAGATCAATATTAAAATTTTATTCATTTTAAACCTTCATAAATATTGAAGCCGAATTTAATATTCATATTCTGAATTCCTTGACCAGCTCCACCCTTAATTAAATTATCTAACGCAGATAATATTATAATTTTATCTTTATATTTAGTTTTGCAAACTGAAACAAAACAATTATTTGTATTAATAACATCATTAGTACTTAAAAATGTATCATTTTTTAAAATCTTAACAAATTTACTTTTTTTATAAAATTGTTTTAAAATTTTTTCTATTTTCTTTGCTGAAAACCCTGGTGCTAAATCAAGATAAATTGTGCTTAATATACCTTTAAACATAGGAGATAAATGGGGCGTAAATGTAAATTGTAGTTCTGAATTAGTGCGATTTCTTAATTCTTGTTCTATTTCTGAATTGTGTCTATGAAAACCAACACCATATGCGCTTAACGACTCATATAAATTTTTATTTATATATTTTTTATGTACACCTCTACCGGCACCTGAATATCCTGATTTTGAGTCAATAATTATATTTTTCATATTAATAGATTTTTCTTTTATTAATGGAATTATTGGTAAAAGTATTGATGTAGGATAACAGCCAGGACAGCTAATAATTTTGAAATTCTTAATTCTATCTCCTGTAATTTCAGGTAAAGCATAAATACTTTTTTTAATATTATTAGTAGCTCTATGCTTTTGCTTATACCATTTAAAATAATCTGAACTTTTATTTAATCTAAAATCTGCCGCTAAATCAATTAAGGTATTTTTCTTTAATAAATATTTAGAAATATCTTGAGCTTCACCATTAGGAAGAGCAGTAAAAATTAAATCAATATTATTTAGATATTTTTTATTAAATTTTGTTATTATAGGTAATTTCTTAGATTTTAAAGAACTTTCATAAAAAGAAATTTTTTTTCCAACAGATGTGTTTCCACATAAGTATTTAATATTTACATTCTTGTGTTTAATTAATAATTTAATTAATTGAACACCAATGTAACCAGTAGAACCAGCAATTAAAGCATTAAGCTTGCGCATTTTATATTATAACAGTAAAAAGTTAAAAAAAAATTATCTTTTAGAGAATTGGAAGCTTCTTCTAGCCTTTTTTCTTCCAGGTTTTTTTCTCTCAACCGCTCTAGAGTCCCTAGTGGTCAATTTCTCAGATTTAAGTGTGGATTTCAAACTTTCATCAAACATTACTAAAGCTTTGGAAATACCATGAACCATAGCACCAGCTTGGCCTGTTGGCCCCCCACCTTTAACACTGCATCTTACATCGTAATTAGTTGATTGATTTATTATTTCAAATGGTCTTGTTATTTGCATTTTATGGTTATCATCGGCAAAATATTCATTAAAAAGTTTGCCATTTACATAAATTTTTCCAGAACCTTTTTTTAACCATACTTTAGCAATTGATGTTTTTCTTCTACCAGTAGCATACTTACTGTCTTTAAAATCTAGTTTAAGTTTGGGAGTTTTTGAGATTGTTTCTGTATTTTCCATATTAATTTCTTACAATATTTTTAGAATTTAATTTTTCTAACTCAATAATTTTAGGATTTTGTGCTGCATGCGGATGCTCACTACCAGTATACATTTTTAATTTCGTAAGTTGTTTTTTACCTAGAACGCCACCCGGTAACATTCTTTTAACTGCTAGTTTTAAGGTCTCACCAGGTTTTTTTTCTTTAAGTTTTTCAGGTGTTGTTTCTTTAATTCCACCTGGATGTCCCGTATGTCTATAATATTTTTTATTTTGAAATTTTTTACCCGTAAACTTAATTTGTTCAATATTTTTTACGACAACAAAATCTCCGTGATCCATATGAGGTGTATAAGTTGTTTTATTTTTTCCTCTTATAATCTTAGAAATTACAGTCGCTAATCGACCTACAACTGCGTCTTTTGCATCAATTTCATACCAAGATGATGACAACTGGTCTTTTTTAATGAATTTTGTCATTGTGCCAGGATTAATACTATTAATAACTGTAAAGTCAAATTGATATTTTTATTGTTTTATACTGTTATTTTGATATAACTCTATATGCCGATTTGATCCTATTGCGGGCTAACAGCTAAACAGGAATTTTCTCATATTCGGTAGGCATTTGAACTATATTGTGCGCCTTGCATTAAGCTCAAGCACTAAAAAAGGAGTAAAATGACAAAAAAACGAAATAATCCTGAAACCATAGCAATACATGGTGGTGATTACAGAAGTGATCCAGCAACTAATGCTGTTGCTGTACCTATCTATAGAACAACATCATATCTGTTCAATAGTACTGAACATGCAGCAAATCTTTTTGCTTTAAAAGAATTTGGCAATATCTACACAAGGATAATGAACCCTACAAATGATGTTTTAGAAAAACGAGTTGCCGCCTTAGAAGGTGGATTGGCTTGTTTGACAGTTTCGTCAGGGCAAACTGCTTCAACTTTTGCTGTTTTAAATGTTGCTCAAGCTGGAGATAATATTGTTAGTTCAACAGATCTTTATGGAGGAACTGTATCATTATTTACACATACACTTAGTAAACTTGGTATTGAAATAAGATATGCTGATCCAAAAGATCCAAAAAATTTTGAAAAGGCAATAGATGACAAAACCAGAGCTTTTTATGGTGAAACATTACCCAATCCATATCTAAGAGTATTTCCAATAAAAGAGGTTTCTGACATAGGTAGAAAATATAATATTCCTTTAATAATGGACAATACAGCTGCCCCAGTTATATGCAGACCAATAGAGCATGGTGCGGCAATAGTAATACATTCATTGACAAAATATATAGGTGGGCATGGAACAGCTGTTGCAGGAAGCATAGTAGACAGTGGTAACTTTGATTGGACAGCTGACCCTAAAAGACTACCATTATTTAATGAACCGGATGCAAGCTATGGTGGGGTTATTTGGGGGAAAGCTGTACCTGAATTAACAGGAGCAAATGTTCCATTCGCTGTTAGAGCTAGAGTTTGTTTGCTTAGAGATCTTGGATCAGCATTAGCACCGGATAATGCTTTTGCAATAATTCAAGGACTTGAAACTGTAGCGCTTAGAATGAAACAACATTGCGAAAATGCACATAAAGTAGTTAATTTTTTAAAAAAACATAAAGAAGTAACTAGAGTAATATATTCAACTGAACATGATAAACAAATCTCCGACAGGGCAAAAAAATATCTTGTTGGTGGAAATGGTCCTATGGTTGGTGTTGAATTAAAAGGAGGTTTAGAAGCTGGGCAAAGATTTATCGAATCTCTAAAAATGTTTTATCATGTAGCAAACATTGGTGATGCAAGAAGTTTAGCTATACATCCAGCTAGTACTACGCACAGTCAATTAAACGAAAAAGAATTGGCTGCTTCAGGCGTAACTCAGAGTTATGTTAGATTGTGTATCGGTTTAGAACATATTGATGATATAATTGAAGACTTAGATCAAGCATTAAATAAGTCCTCTAAAGGAAGTTTAAAAGCTGTTAGTTAGATTTAGTATTTAAATAATAAAAATAGATACATGAACTAACTAAGAAAATTGAACTAATTTGGTGCATAGAGGCAATAAAAATCTGTGCACCATATATTATTGTAATAATACCCAAAATAATTTGTAGAATTATAAAAAAACCTAAAATATTAATAGATCTATACAATTGATACATTTTATCTTTATAAATAATATAAAATATCCAAACATAAGTGATGCCAATTAAATATGCTAAATTTCTATGTATAAATTGGACTAATGATGCGTCGTTAAAGACAGTCAATTTAAATAAGTTTTCAAAACTGTTATCATCAGGAAAATAAGTATTTCCCATATATGGCCAAGTATTATAGATTTTACCTGCATCCATACCAGAAACAAAAGCCCCACACATTATTTGAATAAAAATTAAAGATAAAAATAACAAGGGAATAATAGGATTAATTTTATGCAATATATTATTATTTGTACTTACTTTAAAGTAATTCCAAAGTATCAAAGATAGGATCAAAAAAGCAATAAGTAAATGAATTGAAAGTCTAAAATGGCTTACATCAACTCTGTCAACTAGTCCACTACTAACCATGTACCAGCCTACAAAACCCTGAAAGCATATAAGAAAAAAAATAATATAAAAGTTAAATAATATTGATATTTTAACTTTGAAAGAAAAATATATTAATGGGATCAAAAATCCAATCCCTATTAATCTTCCCATGAAACGATGGGCCCATTCCCACCAAAAAATTATCTTAAATTCATTTATATTCATATCGTAATTTTGTAATTTGTATTCAGGAATTTGCTTATAAAGTTCAAAATATAAAATCCAGTCTTTTTGATTTAATGGTGGTAAAAAACCTGAAAATAATTGCCATTTTGTTATTGAAAGTCCAGAGTCTGTTAGTCTGGTTAAACCACCAATAACTATCATTATTGAAATAGCCCAAAACATAATAATTAACCAAATCGATAATTGATTATTAATTTTTGGATTAATTGTATACATACTTCGATAAATATAATAATTATTCAAATATCCAAATATATAAATGTCGCCACTAAAAAGAAAAAAACTAAGTAAAATTAGATTTGAATTAGATAAACTAGATAATTCTCTTATAAAGCTGATTAAAAAAAGAACAAATTTAGTAAAAAAGGTTTTAAAACTTAAAGAAAATAGAGATCAGATTGTTGATAAAAAAAGAATAAGAACAATACTAAATAACATTAAAAAAAAATCATTAAAAAATAAAATTGACCCAAAGATTACACATCGAATTTGGAAAAATATGATTTGGTCTTACATAAATTTTGAAAGGCGTAACTTTAAAAAAAAATAGTTATTTACTATGTGGTGGTAGTTTTTTTTCAACAAATGTTTCGTGTTTACGAGTTGCAGGATTATATTTTTTTGCTTTAAGTTTTACTTTAGCTTTTTCACCCCCCGCAGGTTTTTTAACATAATAAAAAAAAGGACTATCAGGTTTAGCCTCAGGTACTAATCTAACTTTTACATGAGTTTTTTTTGCCATTTTATTAACTATTTTTTATTTTTTTTATAATACTTGAAATTTTTATTAGTTTACTTTTTAAATTAACAGCCCTTATAGATTGATTTGAAAATTCGTCAAGTTTTAAAGGGTCATTATGACTCAACAGTTTTTTAACACCGTTGATTGTCATGCCTTGCTCTTTTAACAAGAAATGGACTTTTTTTAATAATTCAATGTTCTTCTTGTCATAATATCTTCTATTTCCATTTAAGATTTTTGGTCTAATTTGTTTAAATTCTTTTTCCCAATATCTAATAGTATGAGTTGGTGAAATATTTTTATTTCTAGATTTAAGTTTTAATATTTTAACAACTTCACCAATTGTTTTATAAGCATCTTCTGATTTATTCATAATCATTAGAATTTATAAATTCCTTAAAATCTTTTGCTGGTTTAAATAAAACAACATCTCTACTAGATATTATCTTAGATTCTTTTGTTTTTGGATTTCTACCAATTCTTGATTTTTTCTCTCTCAATGTAAAAGTACCAAATTTGGATAACTTAAGTTTTTTTTCTAATTTAATATTAGAGCTGACTACTGTTAAAAATTCATCTATAATACTTTCAGATATTTGTTTAGAAAAACCTAATTGCATATAAACCAAATTTACTAAGTCTTTTTTAGTTAAATTTATTCTCATTTATCAAATATTCTGTTTTATCTTTTGTATCAAATTTCCTTTTATAATTCTATTACAAACATCAAGTGAATTTGAAAAGCCAATAAAATCTGTACCTCCATGACTCTTTACAACAGGAGAATCTAATCCAATAAAGATCGCACCATTATATAATCTTGGGTCTAATCTTTTTCTAAATTTTCTAAGATTTGAAAAATTTAATAGAGATGAAATTTTTCCTAATATTGAATTACTCATTGCATTTTTTAATTCATTAGTAATAAAATTAGCTGTACCTTCTGCTGTTTTTAAGGCAACATTTCCAGTGAAACCATCGGAAACAATAACATTTACATCACCATTCATAAGCTGGTTTCCTTCAATATATCCTGCAAAATTATAATTGTTCAATTTTTTTTCATTTAAAATTTTATATGTTTCTTTGATAATTTCGTTTCCTTTAAGTTCTTCGGACCCAATATTTAACAAAGCAACATTTGGTTTTTCTTCTGGATATAAAGATGTAAAAAGTGATGATCCCATAATAGAAAAGTCCAATAAATTTTTTGAACTACAGTCAATATTGGCACCTAAATCTAAAACAACACTCATCCCTTTTTTATTAGGCCATAAAGCTGATAAAGCTGGTTTGTCTATATTTTCAATCATTTTCAAATTTAGTTTAGCAATTACTAAAAGTGCACCAGTATTTCCTGCTGAAATTACAATATCTGAGTCTTTATTTTTCACACTTTCTATTGCGAGCCACATACTTGTATTTTTTCCTCGTTTTGCGGCTTCTAATGGAGTGTCTGTACTTTTTACAAAATTATCTGTATTAAAAATTTCATAAAAATTTTCATCTATTTTATCATCAATATGTTTTAAAATTTCAACCTTATCTCCAAAAATTTTAAAAAAATTATCTTTTTTATTTTTATGATTATGTATTAATCCATCAATAATTTTTTTTGGTGAACCATCTCCACCCATTGCATCAACTGCAATTTTCACTAAATCTTGCATTTTTTTATTTTAGAATAATTAATCTTTAGGGTCTAGAACTTGCCTGCCCTTATACATGCCAGTTTTTAAATCTAAATGATGTGATAGTCTATATTCACCAGATTTTTTATCTTCAATAATATTTTTAGAAGAAAATTTCATGTTTTGAGCTCTTCTCATGCCTGTTCTAGAAGGTGTTTGTTTTCTTTTAGGGACTGCCATAATTATTTGTTACTTACACTGTTTAAATAAGAAATCAAATTTTTTTTCAATAATTCCCTACTAAAAACATCAAAATAATCAAATATATGATCTATTTTTACAGAATCCTCAAAAAAAGAAGCTAATATTTTTTTTTTTTCATGGTCACTAAGATTTTCCCAAAAGTGAATTTCAGAAACAATATTATGGAAATAATTAATATAATCTTTCATTTTTTTATTAATTGATTGATCACCATATCCTATTTCTCGTATACTAAGTTCAAGTTGTCTAAAAATAAAATCATAAATTTCTTGTAAGATTTTAGTATTTTGTTCATTTTTATAAGATTTAATAAAAAAGGCAAAATGAATAAGAAAAAAAATCAATCTATCAGAAAATGTATCTTGTTTTGTAAATTCTTTATATAATGTTTTATTTCTAGATAATTTGATAAAATTATTATAAAGATTATAGAATTCTTTACTCATGTACAGATTATTTATTATTATATTTATTTCAGTTTTTATTCAAAATTGCTCTTTAAATAAAGTAATAAAAAGACACGGTGTACAGAATCTTCAAAAAAAAAGTGAGAAAATCATACTTTATAAAACAAACAAAAATGATGTTTTTGAAATATTAGGACCACCTTCAACATATTCTTTAGGAGACATTGATACACTGATTTACATAGAAAGAGCTACTTCTAGTTCTAAATTATCAAAATTAGGTGGTAAGAAATTATTAATAAATAATATTTTAGTTATCGAATTAAATGAAAGAGGCATTGCCTTAAAAAAAGATTTTTTTGACAAAGAAGACATGAAAAGAATTGATTTTACAAAAAAAACAACACAGAAAGACTATTCAAACAAAGATTTTGTTTACGATTTTCTATCCAATATAAGAAAGAAAATCAACGATCCTCTTGGAAAAAAAAGGTCTTTAAAAAAATCTAACGCTGATTAAATTTTAATCTATCCAGCTATTACAGCTAATAATAATAAAGCTACAATATTAGTAATTTTAATCATTGGATTTACTGCTGGACCTGCAGTGTCTTTATAAGGGTCACCTACTGTGTCACCAGTCACAGCAGCTTTATGAGCCTCTGAACCTTTTCCACCATGATTTCCATCTTCAATATATTTTTTTGCATTATCCCAAGCTCCACCACCAGCTGTCATTGAAACAGCTACAAACAAACCTGTTATAATCACACCAAGTAACATAGCACCTACTGAAGCTAATGCTGCTACTTGTCCACCTATAGCAAAAATTATAAAATATAAAACAATTGGAGAAAGAACTGGTAATAAAGAAGGTATTATCATTTCTTTAATTGCAGCAACAGTAAGCAAATCAACTAGTTTAGCATAATCAGGTTTTTGTTTTCTTTTCATTATACCTGGGAATTTTTTAAATTGTCTTCTAACTTCAACAACAACAGCACCACCTGCTCTTCCAACAGCCTGCATACCCATTGAACCAAATAGATAAGGAAGCATTCCACCAATTAATAACCCTACTACAACATAGGGATTTGATAAATCAAAAGTAACAACTATACCCTCTAATTTAGAGCCAGCTTCTTTTGAGAAGTGTTTAATATCTTCAGTATACGCAGCAAATAAAACGAGAGCACCAAGACCAGCAGAACCTATGGCATAACCTTTAGTAACAGCTTTTGTTGTGTTCCCTACAGCATCTAAAGCATCTGTAGTTTTTCTAACATTGCTAGGTAATTTTGCCATTTCTGCAATACCACCAGCATTATCGGTTACAGGACCATAAGCATCAAGAGCAACAACCATACCTGCAAGCGCCAACATTGTTGTTACAGCTATAGCGATTCCATATAGGCCAGCTATATTGTTTGTAAATAAAATTCCAGCTACTATTATTAAAGCAGGTAAAGCAGTAGCTTCTAAAGATATTGCCAAACCTTGAATAACATTTGTTCCATGACCAGTAGTTGAGGAACTTGCAACACTTCTTACAGGCCTATAATTTGTTCCTGTATAATATTCAGTCACCCATATTAATAAACCTGTAATAACAAGCCCAATAATACCACAGTAATATAAACTCATACCTGTGAATGAAATATCGTTTAATATATAAGTGTTTTCTAAACCTAGCACATAATCAGTTACAGGATAAAGAATTGCTAAAGACGTGATAGCAGAAACAACAAATCCTTTATATAAAGCATTCATAACATTTTTGCTTTTTCCTAGTTTAACAAAGAAAGTACCTAAAATAGATGTTAAAATACAAGCGCCACCAATAGTTAATGGATAGATCATCATTGCCATATCACCTGGAAAAAAAATTGAAGATAAAACCATAGTAGCAACAATTGTTACAGCATAAGTTTCAAATAAATCTGCAGCCATTCCTGCACAGTCACCTACGTTATCACCAACATTATCAGCAATTACCGCTGGGTTTCTTGGGTCGTCCTCTGGTATACCTGCTTCAACTTTTCCAACTAAATCAGCCCCTACATCTGCACCTTTAGTAAATATACCACCACCTAATCTTGCAAAAATTGATATTAAAGATGCACCAAAACCTAAAGCTACTAATGCATTTACAATTTCTCTTTCATTAATATTGAATTTTAATAAGAAATAATAATAAACAGCAATTGATAATAGAGCTAAACCAGCTACTAGCATACCAGTTACAGCTCCTGACTTGAAAGCAACTGAAAGACCACTTGCTAAACCTTTTCTAGATGCTTCTGCTGTTCTAACATTTGCCTCAACTGAAACTAACATACCTACATAGCCAGCAATACCTGATAATGTTGCACCAACTAAATATCCTAAACCAACTAAAGGACTAAAAGCAATGCTAACAATAACTAAAACAACAACACCAACAATTGCTATTGTCTTATATTGTCTAGCAAGATATGCTTTAGCTCCAATTTGAATAGCAGATGCTATTTCTTGCATTTTTGAGTTACCAGCGCTTGAGTTTAAAATGTTTTTGCCAGTAAAATAACCATAAACGATTGATAATAATCCTGCAGCGATAGTATATAAAAGTATTGTTTCGACAGATGAGTTCATATTGACCTTAATTAAGTTGTTGGTTGTTAGTTATTAAAATCCGGACAATACAAAAAAAGCTGTAAAAGGCAATAATTAACTTTTTAAAATTTATGATAATAACCCATGTTTTTAAGGGAAATTTTGTTCCCTTTTTGGTCAGTAACTTCTGATTTTTCATTATTAGAACAAATTATTCCTATTTTTGAAATTTTAATACCAAGCGATTTGGCGGTTTTATTAATGATACTTGATTTAAATTTATTTGCAGTAAATAAAATTTGATAATCATCACCTTGGGAGACATATTTAATTTTATCCAATTTTTTTGATATTAATAATTTTTTAAGATTTGCTGATATTGGAATATTTATTAAGCTCAATTTATAGGTTAATTTTTGTTTATTAATTAGTTTATCTAAATCAGTTATTAAACCATCAGAAACATCAATTGATGTGTTTGCAAAATTAATTAGTTTTTTTGCTAATTTTAAATTTAAATCTGGTTTAAAGTATTTATTTACAAAAAATTTATTTAATTTTTGGTTAATATTAATTTGTTTTTTAAGCACTTTCAATCCAACATAACTATCACCTAAATTTCCAGTCACATATATGTCATCATTTATTTTTGCATTATTTCTAAATATTATATTTTTTGAGAAACCTATTGATGTTACAGTAAAACTTAATTTGTTTGATAAAACGGTATCTCCGCCACATAAAATAATATTGAATTTCCTTTGTTCATCTTTAAGAGAATTTGAAATTTTTTCTAAATTAGATGATGAAAAAGTTTTTTTATTACCAGAGGCAGAAATAAAATAATATTTAGGATCTACACCTTTGCAAATAAGATCTGATATTGAAGATCTAATAATTTTCTTAATAACTAATTCAGGTTTTTTGAAATTAATGAAGTGGACACCTTCTATATAAGTATCAACTGAAACTACTAAATTTTTAGATTTATCAAAAAAAACATCATCGTTCAAATTAAGAGAACTTTTGTTATTTTTAGATAAATTTGAAAAATACTTTTTTATAAGTTGGAACTCATGCATTTGTAGATCTTAATTGTTTTCCAACATTATCTAATAAAGCATTCAAGTATTTTGTCTGTGAGTCGTCCAAAAAAAAGTTAGATGCATCTAAATATTCTTTGATTATTATATTTATTGATAAATTAGGTTTATATAAAAATTCATATGTAGCTGATTTTAAAATAACTTGAAATAATTTATCTAATTTATTTAAAGAGAAGTTATCACCAAGAGATTTATTTAATTCTTCTAAGATTAAATCATCTCGTTCAATAGTCCCAACAACGATGTCTTTAATAAACTTCTTAAATCTGTGTTTTGGAAAATCTAATTGCACATCATTATTAAAAAATTTTCCATAAAGTTTTTGAATAATAATTACTCGTGGGTTATTTTTGGGGCTATAATAAGATTTCATTATTGTAATAAAACTGACAATACAGCGGATGTTGCTTCAGCACCTTTTTTTTTTCTAGCTTTAGCCTGTTTTATATTTAAACAAGTTATAATGCCATTTCCAATAGGTTTTTTAGACTCTATAGAAAGTTCCATGATAGCATTTGTAGATGCTTGAGAAATAAAATCAAAATGTGGTGTTTGTCCTTTAATGACACAACCAAGTGCT
>Ga0209425_10000888_pt1 | contig 36003 bp, 34 predicted proteins | sample COG_05_FD_184749 | JGI IMG/M metagenome (GOLD analysis project Ga0209425, IMG submission 184749) | Pelagic Microbial community sample from North Sea - COGITO 998_met_05 (SPAdes) (version 2) | ecosystem: Environmental > Aquatic > Marine > Neritic zone/Coastal water | place: Helgoland, sampling...
TGCTGTGACAGTGTAATCTATATTCATACGAATCAATTTGATTATGAAACTAGCCTTTGCTATTTACAAGTAAATTATTATGAAACAATTAAATCTTTTCATTGAATTAATAAGGTTAAAGAAGCCGATTGGCTTTATGCTTTTATTTTGGCCTTGTGCATGGGGTCTAACTCTTGCTTATGATTTTTCAGATAAAATTAACGATTATTTTTTTTATTTAACCTTATTTTTTTTAGGGTCACTTTTAATGCGTTCAGCTGGATGTGTGATAAATGATATCCTGGATAAAGAATTTGATAAAAAGGTTTTAAGAACCAAAAATAGGCCTATAGCCTCAGGAAAAGTATCAATTAAGCTTGGTTTAATTTACGCTATTTTATTATGCTTGTTAGCACTGTTAGTTTTATTAAATTTTAACATGCTTACAATTCTTTTGGCTTTGGGCTCTATGCCCTTAGCATTTGCGTACCCTTTAATGAAAAGATATACATATTGGCCTCAATTATTTTTAGGAATTACTTTTAATTATGGTTTAATTCTTGGGTGGATTTGTATTAAAAACCAAATCGATATCATTCCTATTATATTCTATTCAGGAGCCATATTTTGGACACTAGGTTTCGACACTATATACGGGTACCAAGACATAAAAGATGACGAAATAATAGGAGTAAAATCAACATCAATTAAATTTAAGAAAAATCCAAAATTATTTTTAATAATATGTTATTCAATATTTATGATATCTTTGGTTTTAGTTGGCTTATTTATGAATTTTAATAAAATCTTTTATCTTTTATTGTTATTTCCATTATTTCATTTATTTTTTTTTCAGATTTATAAATTTAATTTTAAAGATCCGAAAAATAGTTTAAAAATTTTTAAAAGCAATAATTTTTTTGGTGCACTTATTTTATTAAATATTTTAATTGGGAAAATCTAAATTATAAATGAAAAAATTAGATACTTTAAAAAGACTTTTTGTTGGTTATACAATTAAGCATATAAAAAAAATATTACTTTCTATTTTTTTTGCTTTTCTGGTCGCGGGAAGCACTTCTGCTATTGCATATCTTTTGGATCCGGCAATTAAAAAGATATTCGTTGAAAAAGATCAAACATTAATACTGATTATACCTTTCCTTATTATTGTTGCTTTTGCAACTAAAGGCTTTTCTTTATATGCTGCAAAAATATTAATGATAGGAGTTGCTGAAGAGGTAAGAAAAGATTTGCAGTGTGATATGCTTACTAATTTGATTTCTGCTGACACTAAATTAATTGATGGAAAACACACTGGAAAATTTATTTCAATTTTAACAAATGATGTTGGCCACATAACGAATTTAATTAGTAATGCAGTGCTTAATTTGTTTAAAGATAGCTTAACTTTAATGGGCTTGCTTTTTGTAATGTTTTTTCAAAATTGGAAACTCGCTCTTATAGCAATAATAATGATACCTCTCGCTTCACTTGCTGCTAAAACCTTAGGAAAAAGAATTGCAAAAGTAGCTAAGGAACAAATGTTAAAAGCTGGGGTATTAAATACATATTTGATTGAGCTCTTTAAAAATCATAAACTTATTAAAATATTCCAAAAAGAAAAATTTGAAAATGATAGAGCTGAAATATTTATTAATGATGTAAAAGAAAAATCAAAAAAAATTGCAACAATTTATGTTAGATCTTCTCCTATAATGGAGACCCTGACTGGTATCATGATAGCAATATTAATTTTTTATTCAGGAAAATTAGTTTTAAAAAATGAAATAGATATAAATAATTTTTTCTCTTTTCTTGCCGCAATGATGCTAGCATACCAACCTGTCAGGTCACTTGCTACTTTAAACATTACAATTAACCAAGGTTTGGCTGCAGCTACTCGAATATTACCTGTTATAGACGAAAAATCAGCTTTAATAGAAAATACAAATGATACTCAAATTAATATTAGCAAAGGTAATATTGAATTTGAAAATGTAATTTTTAAATATGAGGAAGAAAAAAAAGGTAGTGTTTTAAATTCAATAAATTTAAAAATGTTAGGTGGAAAAATGACATCTATAGTAGGACATAGTGGTGCTGGAAAGTCTACAATTCTTAATTTGATACCTAGATTTTATGACGCTGACTCTGGGGACATAAAGGTTGATGATCAGTCAATCTATAAGAACACTATTCATTCACTAAGAAAAAATATTTCACTTGTTAGTCAAGATACAACTTTATTTGATGATACTATTAGAAATAATATTGCATATGCAAACTTAAACGCCTCAGATGACGAAATCGAAGAGGCTGCAAAAAATTCTTTTGCTGCAGAATTTATAGAAAAACTTCCAAATAAATATAATACAATTATTGGAGAAAATGGCACAAGATTATCAGGTGGTGAAAAACAAAGGCTGTCCATAGCCCGGGCAATGCTAAAGAAAAGTCAGATTATTCTTCTAGATGAAGCAACATCATCGCTAGATGCCGAGACGGAGAACAAAATTCAAGAAGCAATAAATCTTTTAACTAAGAATAGAACTACAATAGTTATTGCTCATAGATTATCGACTGTTCTAAATTCAGATAAAATTTATGTTATAGAATCTGGAAAAGTTTCTGGAGAGGGAACCCATAATGAATTACTTAAAAATTCTTCTGTATATAAAAGTTTTTATGAAAAACAAATAAGAAATAGTTAATGTTTTTTTTTTATAAAATTTTAACAAATTTAATTTTACTTTTTTCTCCAATAATAATTTTGATAAGATTATTTAATAAAAAAGAAGATCTAAAAAGATTTAAAGAAAAATTCTGTTTTTATAAAAAAAAAAGAGTTAAAGGAAAATTAATATGGTTTCATGGTGCAAGTGTTGGCGAAATTTTAAGTGTTATTCCTTTGATAGAAAAGCTTGAACAAAACAAAGAAATAAGTCAAATTTTAGTTACTTCAAATACATTGAGTTCTTCGAAAATTTTATTAAATCATAAATTAAAAAAAACAATACATCAGTTTTTTCCAATAGATACTAATTATCATACAAAAGTATTTCTCAATTATTGGAAGCCATCAACGGCTATATTTATAGATTCTGAAATTTGGCCCAACATGATTAAAAATATAAAAAAAGAGTCTACTTCATTAATTTTAATAAATGCAAGAATTACTGATAAATCTTTTAGAAGGTGGAAAAAATTTTCGTTCATTTCAAAAGTTTTGTTTAAAAAATTTGATATCTGTTTTTCTTCAAGTCTTAAAACTAAAAAGTATCTTAAGTATCTTGGGGCAAAAAAGATAAAATATATTGGAAATTTAAAGTTTACAGAAAGTGAAAAAAATACTGATATTTTAAATAAAAAACTAAAAAGATTCTTTTTTTCTAAAAAGATATGGTGTGCCTCTAGCACTCACAATATAGAAGAAAAAATTTGTGCAAATGTTCATAAAAAACTTAAAATTAAATATAAAAATTTACTAACTATTATAATACCTAGACACATTCACAGAACTAATCAGATCTTGAATGAGACAAAAAAATTAGGTCTTAAAACTCATCTTCATAATTCAAAAAATAGTATAGACAAAAATACAGATATATATTTAGTTAATTCTTTTGGACAAACAAAATCTTTTTTTAAAATTTGTAAAACTGTTTTCTTGGGTGGTTCAATTATAAAACATGGTGGCCAGAACCCTCTAGAGGCTGCTAGATTCGGATGTAAGATATTACATGGACCAAATATATGGAATTTTGATGAAGTCTATAAACTCTTAAAAAGTACTGGTATTTCCTTTAAAATTAGTAATCAAAACCAATTGGCTGATAGAGTTAACAAAATTATTAATAAAAAAAATAAGCATAAAAATTTAGAGTTTAAACTTAAAAGCCTTGGAAATAAAATCTTAAATTCCACATTAAATGAAGTAAATTTTTATATTAACAAATGATTAAATTAAAAAAGCCAAAATTCTGGGATTATAAAAAACCAAATTTTTTATCTTACCTTTTATTACCACTTACCTTCTTTGTGATCATAAGCAATTTCTTTTTAAATCTAAGAAAAAAAAACAATATTGGACTAAATCTTAAAAAGATTTGCATTGGTAATATTTATATAGGTGGTACTGGAAAGACTCCATTATCTATTAAGATTTATCAAATTTTGAATAACTTAAATTTTCAAACAGCGACAATAAAAAAATTTTATAAAGATCATGCAGATGAACAAAAAATGCTTTTAGAAAATACCAAATTATACTGTGAAAAAGACAGAAAAGTAGCGATCAATAATGCAATTAAAGACAATATAGATATTGCTATTTTTGATGATGGACTTCAAGATCAATCAATAAATTATGATTTAAAGTTTGTATGTTTCAATAATAAAAAATGGATTGGAAACGGTTTATTAATCCCAGCGGGACCTTTAAGAGAAAAAATTGAAAGCATATCAAAATATGATGCTGTTTTTTTAAATGGTAATGAAAATAATAATACTGATCTTAAATTATTTATAAAAAGATATAATAAAAATATTAAAATTTTTGAGACTTATTATAAACCAACTAATATTAACAAGTTTGATACTGGAGAAAAATATATAATTTTTTCTGGGATTGGTAATCCAGAAAGTTTTAGAGAAACACTAGTTAAAAATAGAATAGATATTATTAAAGAAATTATTTTTCCTGATCATTACGATTATAATCAAAAAGATATTGATCATATAAGATTGCAAGCAAAAAACCTAAATGCAAAAATTTTAACTACAGAAAAAGATTTTATGAAAGTAAGCTTAATGGAAAACGATAATATTGATTTTTTAAAGATAGAACTTACTATCAAAGAAGAAGAAAAATTTGTAGAGTATTTAAAAATGCATATATGAAATTAATAAAATACTTTATTCAATTTTTAATAATTTTTATTTTACTTTTAATTATTAAAATTTTGGGTTTAAAATTTGGGTCTTATATTTCTAGTAAAATTCTTGTTTTTATTGGACCCTTCTTTCGCTCAAAATATTTAATAGAGTCTAACTTGTTAAAAGCTAAACCAAATTTAAGCCAAGATGAAATAAAAAGAATATCAAAAGAAATGTGGAGTAACTATGGAAGAATTCTTGCAGAATATATTTTTATTAAAAAGATACGTAATTCTAAAAATAATGATAATTTTAAAATCATAGGCCAAGAAATTTTAGAAAAGATTAAAGAAAATAATGAACCTGTAATATTTGTTTCAGGACACTTTAATAATTTTGAGTTAATGGCAATGCACATTGAAAAATCTGGTGTCAATTTAGCAACAATATATAGACCACTGAATAATCAATTTTTGAATTATATAATGGAATATATTAGAAAAAAATATATCTGCAAAAATCAAGTTAAAAAAGGAATTCGTGGCACGAGGCAAATTTTATCTTTTTTTAGAAAAAAAACTTCTATAGCGCTTATGATTGATCAAAGAGTTTCTGAGGGTATAAAGTCCAATTTATTTATGCATGAAGCCTTTACTACTACTATACCTGCGCAATTTGTAAAAAAATTCAAATGTAAGATTGTTCCAATTTATATTGAAAGAATTAACGGTACTAACTTTTGTTTAAAAGTTCATGAGCCTTTAGAGTTTCGAGATGACTCAACTATAGAAAAGATCACACAAGATTTAAATTCAGTACTTGAAAAAATGATTTTAAAAAATCCAGAACAATGGATTTGGTCTCACAACCGTTGGAAATAAGTTTATAATTATTTATTTTCTCTTTTTATTGCAGCTTCTTTATATGAGTGGTATGGTTCCTGTAACTCTACATTCCAATAATTTAGTTCTGTTAATTTAATAATTTTACCTGATACAGCACAAATTACATGGTCACCTTCTTCAATAATTTTAAAATTATTAGGCAAATATTCTATTTTAGCTAATTTTTTATTCATTTTTAGTCTATATATGAATACATGAAAATTGGAATAATAGGAAGTGGTGGGCGAGAACATGCGATTTGTCATACAATAAACAAGATAAATAAGTCTACAAAAATATATTGTTTTCCTGGTAATGCAGGAACTGCAAAAATTGCTGAAAATGTATCAATAAATTTAGAAAATTTTAATGAGCTAAAAGATTTTATATTATTAAATAAGATTGGTTTGATTATAGTTGGCCCTGAAAAACCATTGGTAGAGGGCGTAGTAGATTTTTTAGAAAAACATAATATAAAAGTTTTTGGACCAAACAAAGTTGCTTCACAACTTGAAGGTTCTAAGATTTTTACAAAAAATATTTGTAAAAAATTTAACATTCCTACTGCTAACTTTGGTATTTTTAATAATAACAATGATGCTACCAAATTTATCAAAGAAACTAACTACCCTATAGTCATAAAAGCTGACGGACTAGCTTCAGGAAAAGGAGTTTATATATGTGAAGATATTAAGGATGCTGAAATAGCTGTAAATGAAATATTTGATGGAAAGTTTGGAAAAGCTGAAAACTTACTAATAGAAGAGTTTCTAAAAGGTGAAGAAATGAGTTATTTTATTATTTCTGATGGAAAAACTATAAAAAGGTTTGGTACTGCCCAAGACCATAAGAGAGTATTTGAGGGTGACAAAGGAAAAAATACTGGTGGAATGGGTGCATATTCTCCCTCAAGATTAATTGATGATATATTGGATAAAAAGATTATGTCAAAAATAATTGAACCTACCATTAAAGGTCTTAATGAAATTGGAACTAGCTATAAAGGCTTTTTATATGCAGGACTAATGATAGTAGATGATGAACCTTACTTAATTGAATATAATGTGCGTATGGGTGATCCAGAATGTCAAACTATTTTGCCCAAACTTAGATCTGACTTATTAGAAATATTTTTATCTTGCTGCAATCAAAAACTTGAAGAAATTGAAATTAAATGGCATGATAAAAAAAGCCTATGCATTGTTTTGTGTTCAAAAGGGTATCCTGATGAATTTAAAAAAAATATATTAATAAAGGATTTGGATAAAATAAAGTTAAAAAAAGATGAGTATTACTTTCATGCAGGCACATCTGTCATTAAAGATCAAATTTATGCTACTGGTGGAAGAGTTCTAAATTTCGTTTGTTTGTCAGAAGATTTTTTAGAAGCAAGAAAAAAAGTAGTAAATTTAATTAGTTCATTAGGTTGGGATAATGGCTTTTATCGAAAAGATATTGGATATCAAGTAATAGATAAATGAGAATAATCTCAGGTAGTTCAAAGGGTAAAAAAATTCTCGAACCAAAGGATCTTAATACAAGGCCACTTAAAGACTTAACTAAAGAGTCAATTTTTAATATCTTAGTTCACTCTAATAAATTTAATGTTAGAATTGAAAGTTCAAGAATTTTAGACTTATTTTCTGGTGTTGGGTCATTCGGTATAGAATGTTTATCAAGAGGTTCATCTTTTACATATTTTTTAGAAAATTATAATGAAGTTTTACCAATTTTAAAAAAGAACATTTCTAATACAGGCTATCAAGATATTACTGAAGTGATAGAAGAAAATATTTTTAACTTTAGTTTTGAGATTTTTGACAAAAGGTCATTTGATATTATTTTTATGGATCCACCATATAAGGAAAATAATTTATTTTTTCTATTAGATAATATTATTCAATCTGACATACTTAAAAAAGAAGGAATAGTAATCATACATAGACACAAAAAAGAATTAGATAAATTTCCAGAACTGTTCAATGTTATAGAAGAAAAAACCTATGGTATATCTAAAATAATTTTTGGTGGCTTTTTTAAATAAGAATTTTTTTTGTTGCCGCCTTGATGAGTTCTACTGATGGTTGATTATAAGGGTTAATTTTTAGAGCCCTGCCCAGTAAAATAGTTTCCAGAATAAAGAAGCAAAATAATTCTCCTAAAGTTTTTTCATCTCTTATATTTAATTCAAAGCTTCTATAAGGGATTTTTTTTTGTTTAAATACTTTTTCTGTTGCTAATTTTTGCGAAAAACTTATTTCTGCTAAACTTTTGTTTTCAAGATAATTATGAGATCTGAGAATTTGAGTTTTATTAATTTTATTTGAATTTTTTTCTTTCACATAAAAAAAAGTAAAAAAGTTATTTTTTGGACCATTCAAATATAATTGCATAGTACTGTGATTATCTTTTGGCATGGAGGAAATAATTGGTAAAATTCCTTTTCCATTTTTTCCAAGACTTTCAGCTATTAACTGTTGATACCATTTAAACAAATTTTCAGAACTTGAGTCATAATTTAAAACTATAGAATTAAATTTTTTTTGATTTATGTAAAAAAGTGTAGCACTTACATTGTCTACAAGTGAGTCTATAAATTTTTTATTTTTAATTAAATTGTTTAGCTGTTTAAATTTTTTTATATTTAATCCCATGAGTTCTGCAGGTAACATTCCAACTTCTGACAAAACAGAATATCTACCTCCAATAAAGTTATTATGATGCACAATCTCAGCTTTGAGTTTTTGGGCAAGTAAATAAAGATAACTTTTTTTGTTTTCAGTTATAAAAATATTTTTATCTCTTTTTTTAATAATAATATTTGAATTTGATATTGTTTCAAGTGTATTACCTGATTTTGAAACAACTAAATTAACACACTTTTTTTTTTTTAAATTTATTTTTGACTGGAGATTGTTTATAAAATAAAAATCTTTTTTAATTTTGTCCTTTAAAAAACTATAGATACTTTCTGTACCCAAAATTGAACCGCCCATTCCTATAACTCGTATCTGCGAGTATTTTTGTAATTTCAAAATAGTTTTTTTACCATAACTATTTTTATAAATCGGACTTAATGATTTTAGAACTGCATTATTTTCTTTTAAAAGATTATTTAGGTCTTTTTTGATTTTTTTATTTTTTTTTTTTAATATAAAATTTTTAAAATTGATATTTTTGGTTAACATTAGTTACTTTTAATTTTATCTAAAACACTTTTTTCTAATGAGCCATTGGAAGTTTTGCTAATTGAACTTGTTTCTGTTTTGGAAACATCTTTTGTAATAAGGCTTTTGACACTAATTTCATTTTCTTCCTTTTTCTCTTTTTTTGTTAACTCTTTAGGTACAGGCAATTCTTCAAACTGTGGAGGCTGTGATAAAGGATTCTTTTTTTGAATAAGAAATTCATCAGAATTATTTTTTTTTTTTCCTGTAAGTCCATCTTTAACACTTTGGCAAGCATTGAATAAAAGTGATAAAATAATTATACAAAATATATTTTTATACATTTTTTTTATTATTAATAAATATTTCATCAAAAATAAGGCATATTATACCTAAGGTTATAAATATATCTGCTATATTAAAAACGAACCAATGAAAACCTTTAATATGAAAATCAATAAAATCAGGTACTGCTGAGTAATATATCCTATCAAAAAGATTACCAATTGAACCAGCAAAAACAAATAATAATGCATATCTTTTGAAACTTTTAGTTTTAACGGCCATTACTAAAACAATTAAAGTTATTGATGCAATTATTGATGTTATTATATTATAAACGATATCTTCTTTGAAAGATAAGAGTCCAAAAGCTATTCCTTTATTCCAAATCAAGTAAATATTTAGATAAGGGTTTAAATATACATCAACTGTATTTTCTATTTCAGCTAATCCAATAACATAAAGTTTTGAAATTCTATCAACAAAAAAAATAACTAAAATGATTATAGTATATAGTAATATTTTCTTAAAATTTTCTTTTAACATTTTTACTTATGTGGGATGTCTTTCACATCCATCTTTATTAATTTTCCAACAAACTGGACACTTCTTTCCCTCAGCTTTTATTGTTTCAACTGTTACCTCATTTACTTCAGTTTTTTCAATCTTTGCATAAGATGTAATACATAACTCAGCAAAATTTATGTTTTTTGTAATTTCAAATAATTTTTTACTTAATTTAATAGATAAATTTGCTTCTAAGCTTGATCCAATCTCTTTACTTGCTCTTTTAGCTTCAATACTGATATTGCAAATATCTCTAATTTTTTTTAATTCTATCCACTTTTCATCCAATACTTTATTTTCAAATGATTTGGGCAATTCAATAAATTTTTCTAAATGAATACTTTTTTTATCTTTATTAATTAAAGTGAAAATTTCTTCTGTCGTAAATGAAAGTATTGGTGCAAACCATTTAATCAAAGACTCAAGAATAACATTCAACACAACTATACAGTTTTTTCTTTTTTTTGAGTCTCTTGAGTCACAATATAGAGTGTCTTTTCTAATATCGAAATAAAAAGCTGACAAATCTACTGTACAGAAATTTAGAAGTTCTTTGTATAAATTATGAAAATCATATGATTTAAAATAATTATTAAAACTTTCATTTAAATTATAAACTTTGTGTAACATGTATTGTTCTAATTCTGGTAATTGATTTAAATCCAAATTTTTAGTATCAATTTTTTTGAAATCATCATTTAAATTTCCTAGTAAATATCTAAAAGTGTTTCTTATTTTTCTGTATGACTCAGCGTGTTGTTCTAAAATAGAAAAATCTATTCTTAAATCTTCCTCATAGTTGGATGAGGCCACCCAAATTCTTAAAATATCAGCTCCATATTTTTTTAAAATTTCGTCTGGAGCAATTACATTTCCTAATGACTTTGACATTTTGAGCCCTTTTCCATCAACTACAAAACCATGTGATAAAATTGACTCATAAGGAGCTCTACCTCTAGTTCCACAAGACTCTAACAAAGATGAGTGAAACCAGCCCCTGTGTTGATCTGAACCTTCCAGGTACATTGATGCAGGCCAATTTAGATCTTTTCTTTTTTCTAAAACGAACGTGTGCGTACAACCACTATCAAACCAAACCTCAACGATATCACTTAATTTATCATAATCTTCTGCTTTATATTTTTCTCCTAAAAACCTTTGTGGGTTGTCAGAAAACCAGCAATCTGAACCTTCTTTTTCATAGATAGTGGCAATATTTTCATTTACTTGGTCATCAACTAAAATTTCTTTTGTTTTTTTGTGGACAAATATTGGTAACGGTACTCCCCAAACTCTTTGCCTTGAAACGCACCAATCAGGTCTTGTTTCAATCATTGCTTTTATTCTTTCTCTTCCTTTATTTGGATAAAATATTGTGTCATCAAGGGCTTTTAATGCTTTTTTTCTGAGCCCATGGCTTTCCATTGAAATAAACCATTGTGGAGTTGCTCTATGAACAAGTGGAGCTTTTGACCTCCATGAGTGGGGATAAGAATGAATTAATTCACCATTAAATAATAGTTTTTTTTGTTCTTTTAGTTTTTCAATAACAATAGGGTTTGCTTTAAAAATATGTATACCTTTAAATAAAGGAAGTTTTTCAGTATACCTTCCATCACCATCAATTGTTTCAATTGCTTTTATTCCATGATTCAAACAAAGGTTAAAATCATCTGGTCCATGGCTTGGTGCACAATGTACAATTCCAGTTCCTTGCTCTGTCGTAACAAATCTTGCCTCTAGCATTGGGACATCATAATTATAACCAAGCTCTAAAAATGGATGCTCACAAATTGTACCCTTAAAATCTTTTCCTAAAAATTTTTTAATCTCTTTATAGCTTTTAATATTGCAATCTTTAATTACAGACTCTAATAATGCTTCTGCTATTATTATTTTTTTATTTTTAAAGTTTCCATCATCTCCTATTTCAATTATTATATATTCTAACGCTTCATTATAAGCTAAAGCCTTGTTTGCAGGTATTGTCCATGGTGTTGTCGTCCAAATAATAACGTCTGTTCCCTCAAGGTCTCTTAAATTTGATTTTTTTACTGAAAAGGCAGTATAAATTGTATCTGACTTATGGTCTTGGTATTCTACTTCAGCATCAGCTAGAGCAGTTTTTTCTACTGTGGACCAAAGTACAGGTTTAAAGCCTCTATACAAACTTCCCTCTTTTAAAAATTTACCTAGCTCTCTTACAATTTGTGCTTCTGCATCAAAACTCATAGTTGAATAATAATTTTCCCAATCACCTACTACACCTAGTCTTTTAAATTGAGTTTTGTGAACCTCAATCCATTTTTCTGCAAAATTTCTACACTCCTTTCTAAATTCAGAGATTGGAACTTCACTTTTATTTTTTTTATTTTTTTTATATTGTTCTTCAATTTTCCATTCGATAGGTAATCCATGACAATCCCACCCCGGAACATAAACTGAATCTTTTCCGTCCATCTGATGAAACTTAACAATAATATCTTTTAAAATTTTGTTTAAAGCTGTTCCCATATGAATATTGCCATTTGCGTATGGTGGGCCATCATGTAGTATAAATTTTTCTTTACCTTTGCTTGATTTTCTTAACTCTTTATAAAGATCAATTTTTTTCCAATAATCTAAAATTTCAGGCTCCTTATTTTGTAAATTAGCCTTCATTGAAAAGGCTGTTTTTGGTAAATTTATATTTTCTTTACTCATTTTAAATTTTCTTAGCTACCTTTAAATCTTTTTCAATTTGTTTTTTTAATTGATTAACATTATTAAATTTTTTTTCTTTTCTTATAAACTTTATGAATTCAACTGATAAATACTTATTGTAAAGATTTCCACAAAAATTAAAAATATGAACTTCCAATAAAATTTTCTTTTGATTAAAAGTGGGCCTATATCCAAGGTTTGCTATTGCTTTTAAAGGTTTCTTAAAATTCTTTTGATTTACCTTAACCGCGTATACTCCTGGTTTAGCAATTACATAGTCTTTAATATCGATATTACATGTAGGAAAACCAATTTTTTTTCCTTGTTGTCTACCCTTTTTTACAATCCCATCAATAGACCAGTTTCTAGTTAAAACCTTATTTGCTTTTTTTAAATTACCCTCTTCTAATAAAGATCTAATATATGTTGATGATATAATCTTTTTTCCAAGAATTAACGGTTGAGGTTTAACAATTTTATATTTGTAAACTTTTTCATTATCAATCAATTGCTTAACATTTCCTTTTCTTTTATTTCCAAACCTAAAGTTATTGCTAACAAATATATATTTTACTTTTAATTTTTTAGATAAAATTTCTTTTATAAAAAAATCAGATTTTATTTTAGAAAATTTTTTATCAAATTTTTTTGTAATTACAAAGTCTACCCCCAATTTTTTTAATATATCATTTTTTTGATTAATATTTAAAATTTTAAAATTATTAAAATTTTTATTAAAAAACATTTTGGGCATTGGTTCAAAAGTTAAAACACCAATATTTAATTTAAATTTTTTTTTATATCTATTAGCTAACTTAAATAATTTTTGATGACCTAGGTGAACACCATCAAAATTTCCAATTAAGATTATAGAATTTTTATGACTGTTGGAAATATTAAAATCTTTATATAATTTCATTTTTCACCACTTAAATTCTGTTTGTATAAAATTTACAATAGCTTCATATTTTTTTGAGACTATTTCAACTCCTTGCTTATTAATTTCATTTTTATGAATCCCATTTGATATTATAAGTGAGTCATAATTTAAAAGATTTGCTCCTTTAATGTCTGTATTCAAGTTATCTCCAATTGCTAAAACTTTTTTTCCTTTATTATCAATAGATTGATTATAAACTTCTGGATACGGTTTACCAAAGTATACAACTTTACCTCCCATTTTTTCAAAAATTAATGCTACAGATCCTGCACATAATTCTCTTTTATTACCTCTATCAACAATTAAATCCGGATTTGTGCAGATCATTTTTTTATTAACATGATCTTTAAATAATTCTTTATAATAGTTTAGATCTTCATCCTGCTCCTCAAATAAACCTGTGCAAAGTAAATATTTACTTTCATAAATATTATTAATTTTATTTTTCTTAAAATCTAAAAAAAGGTCAAAATCTCTTGGTGGGCCAATATGGTAAAATTTTTCATCCAAATAATTCATTTTTAAGTATCTCACTGCAGCCTCACCTGATGAATATACTTTTTCTCTAATATTTTTGTTCATGCCCATTTTTTCTAAAAATAATTGTACAGTTTTGTTTGGTCTTGGTGCGTTTGTCAAAAGAACATAATTTTTTTTAGCTTTACTAATCTCCTCTAAAGCCTGGATTGCTTTTTTATGAAGATTTATTCCATTATGTACAACCCCCCATAAATCGATATAAAAAATATCATAATTGCCAACTATTGATTTTAATCCTTCTTTATCTAAATTCTTAGCCATTAAGGCAGGTATAACTCATAAAAAGTACAAATTCTCTGGTTTTTTGACCTAGTTATTTTTTTTTACTAACCTTGAAATAGTAAGGCTAATAGCTATATGAGTTGCATATTAAAAGGAGAATTTATGAAATTTAAACCGTTACACGATAGAGTTTTAATAGAAGTTTTAGATAGCAGCGAAAAAACTGCTGGAGGAATTATTATCCCCGATACAGCACAAGAAAAACCTCAAGAAGGTAAAGTTATTGCTGTTGGTGGTGGAGCAAAAACTGAAGATGGAAAAATAATTCCAATGGACGTAAAAGTTGGCGACAAGGTTCTTTTTGGCAAATGGTCAGGAACTGAAATCAAAATCAGTGGTAAAGAATATAGCATAATGAAAGAATCTGACATTATGGGTATTTCAGGAAAATAATTTTAATTAAAAGGAGAAAATAAAATGGCAAAAGTTGTAAAATTCGACTCTGAAGCAAGAGCGTCAATGATAAGAGGTGTTAATATTTTAGCTGACACGGTTAAAGTTACTCTTGGACCAAAAGGAAGAAATGTGGTTATAGATAAATCCTATGGTGCTCCAAGAATTACAAAAGATGGTGTTTCAGTTGCAAAAGAAATTGATCTAGAAGATAAATTTGAAAATATGGGCGCTCAAATGGTTAAAGAAGTTGCTAGCAAAACAAATGAAGAAGCTGGTGATGGAACAACCACTGCTACTATTTTGGCTCAAGCAATAGTCAAAGAAGGTGTGAAGTATGTAACTGCAGGTATGAATCCTATGGATGTGAAAAGAGGAATAGACTCAGCTGTAGAAAATGTAAAAACTAGCTTAATTGCTTCTGCAAAAAAAGTTAAAGATAGCGATGAGATTGCTCAAGTTGGAACTATTTCAGCTAATGGCGATAAAGAAATTGGTAACATGATTGCAAAAGCGATGCAAAAAGTTGGTAACGAAGGTGTTATTACTGTTGAAGAAGCAAAAGGAATAGAAACAGAGCTAGATGTTGTTGAAGGTATGCAGTTTGATAGAGGATACCTATCACCGTACTTTATTACTAATGCTGATAAAATGACTACTGAGTTAGAAAACCCTTTTATTCTGTTGCATGAAAAAAAATTAACTAACTTACAACCAATGGTTCCACTTTTAGAAGCAGTTGTACAAGCTGGAAGACCCCTAATGATAATTTCAGAGGACGTTGAGGGTGAAGCCCTTGCGACTCTTGTAGTAAACAAACTCAGAGGTGGTTTAAAAGTTGTCGCTGTTAAAGCACCAGGTTTTGGAGATAGAAGAAAATCAATGCTTGATGATATTGCAATCTTAACAGGTGGTCAGGTTATCTCTGAAGACATTGGTGTTAAACTTGAGAATGTTAAACTTACTGATCTCGGTTCTTGTAAAAGAATAAAAGTTGACAAAGACAACAGTACTATCATTAGTGGTAGTGGTAAAAAATCTGAGATTGAAGCAAGATGCACACAAATAAAACAACAAGTTAGTGAAACAACTTCTGATTATGATAGAGAAAAACTTCAAGAAAGATTAGCAAAACTTGCTGGTGGAGTTGCCGTAATCAAAGTTGGTGGAGCAACTGAAGTAGAGGTTAAAGAAAGAAAAGATAGAGTTGAAGACGCTCTTAATGCAACTAGAGCTGCAGTTGAAGAAGGAATAGTAGTTGGTGGTGGTTGTGCTCTTTTATATGCATCACAAGACTTAACTAGACTTAAAGTTAAGGGTGACGACCAAAAAGCTGGTGTTGATCTAGTTGCTAAAGCTTTACAAGCTCCTATCAGACAAATTACTTTAAATGCTGGAGTTGATGGTTCAGTTGTAGTTGGAAAATTACTTGAACAAAGCAAAAAGAGCCAAGGTTATGACGCTCAGAATGAAGAATATGTTGATATGTTTGCAAAGGGTATTATAGATCCTGTTAAAGTAGTAAGAACAGCATTACAAGATGCTGCTTCAATTGCTGGGTTACTTGTAACAACTGAAGCAATGATTGCTGATAAGCCAGATGACAAAGATGCTGGTGCAGGTGGAATGCCAGGTGGAATGCCAGGTGGAATGGGTGGCATGGGTGGCATGGGTGGCATGGGTATGTAATCCCCCCCTTTTTTTTTAAAAAAATTTAAAGGCCATCTTTTTAGATGGCCTTTTTTTTTATTTAGCTGTTATAAGTTTAAAATATGTCAAAAAGATATAGCGGAAAATCATTTAAAGACTCTAGTGTTAGTAAAAAACCTAAATTTAGTCTTAAAGAAAAAAGAAAAATTAAAAAAGAAAAGTCTAAAAAATCCTAGATTTTACTCTTTTGTGGCTATGTTTTTTAAAGGTAAAGTTTTTAGGCCTGTCACTTCTACTTTTAAATTTCTTCTTTCTTCTAAAGCCTGAACTTTTATTGTCTTTACTATCTGATATATTTTCAGACGTTTTTTTTCCAAAATATTTTGGATTATTTGTGAAACCAGCATTTTTTGACTTTTCTCTAAAACTTGATTTCCCTTTGTAACCAAAACTTTTTTTCTCTCCATTTCTTGATGGTCTATGTGATCTTCCCTTACCAAAAGATTTTGACTTTTCTCCAAAACTTTTTTTCTCTCCATTTCTTGATGGTCTATGTGATCTTCCCTTACCAAAAGATTTTGACTTTTCTCTAAATTTTCTTTTTTTATTAAATGGTGGTTTATTATTTTTCCTTCCCCTTGAGTCTCTTCTTACTCCACGCAGTACAGGTTTAAAATTTGGATCAATCAATTTACTAATTTCATTCCACATTGATCTATCGTCTGGTGTAAGAAAAGTTAACGCAGAACCTTCCGTTCCTGCTCTAGCAGTTCTTCCAATTCTGTGAACATAATCTTCTGGCACTTGTGGAAGATCATAATTTATTACATGTTGAATTAATGGAATATCCAATCCTCTTGCAGCAACATCAGTTGCTATTAATATTTTCTTAAGACCTTTTCTAAATGAACTGATTACACGGTCTCTTTTACTTTGGCGAAGATCTCCATGAATAGCATCAGCTGAATGACCTTCTTCTTTCAGACGCTTAACCATTTTGTCAGCACTTCTTTTCGTTTTGACAAAAACTAAAATTGATCCTTTTCTAGCGATAAATTGATCTACTAATTCATCATATTTATTTTCTTTAAAAACTTGAAGAGTTTCTTGTTTAATTTTTGCAATAGGAACTGATGTTGATCCTGTTGATATTCTTTCAGGTTTATTCAAATATCTTTCAGAAATTCTAACAATATTTTGAGGTAAAGTTGCTGAAAATAATAAAGTTTGATGATCCTTTGGAACAAATTTTAATATCATTTCTATTTGTGGAGTAAACCCCATATCCAACATTCTATCTGTTTCATCTAATACTAAATATTTTGTAGCCGACAAGTTTAAGCTTTTTCTTTTCAAGTGATCATTGATTCTTCCAGGTGTACCAACAATTATTCTTGATCTATTGCCTAGTTGTCTAAGTTGTTTTTGCATTGCTTCCCCACCGATTAGTAGAGCAGTTTTAATATTAATCTTATCGCTAATAATACTTTTGATTGCAGCCATTACTTGAGTTGCGAGCTCTCTGGTTGGACACATAACTAACGCAAGCGCATTTTTATCTAATATTAATTTGTTAATAAGAGGAATACTGAATGCCAATGTTTTTCCAGTTCCTGTTTGAGCTGTTCCCAAAACATCTTTTCCTTCTAAAGCAACTGGTATTGCCATACCTTGAATTGGCGTTGGTTTCGTAAACTTCATTTTTTCCAATGAATTTTTTAACGAATCTTCTATTTTTAATAATTTAAAATTTTCCATTTAAGTATTTAGATTTTTTAAAACTTAAGGAGATATGCTCTTAATTCTTTAATACGTCTAATTTGTATAGCGATATCTATACGTTTTTTTAACAATCACAAGAAGCGAATTTTTTATTAATGCTAATTTAACAAGTAAATAATAGATTTTTTTAAGTTTTCAAATGACTCAATTAATGTATAAGAGCCACAAATTATGAGTAACAATATTCGAAACATCACAATTATCGCCCATGTCGACCATGGCAAGACAACTATGATTGACAACCTAATGAAACAAAGTGGGTCATTTAGAGAAAATGAAGTTGTTGATGAAAGGCTTATGGACTCTGGAGAGTTAGAAAAAGAAAGAGGAATTACTATTTTAGCTAAGCCTGCTTCAATTGATTGGCAGGGGTCAAGGATTAACATCATAGATACGCCTGGACACAGAGATTTTGCAGCTGAAGTTGAGCGTGTTTTAAGTATGGCCGATGGAGCATTATTGCTTATTGACTCTGCAGAAGGTGTAATGCCACAAACAAAATTCGTACTAGCCAAAGCTCTAAAACAAGGATTAAAACCAATTGTAGTAATTAATAAACTAGATAAAGCAGATCAAAGAGCTAATGAAGTTTTAGATGAAACATTTGACTTATTTGTTAGCTTAGATGCTAACGAAGAGCAATTAGATTTTCCTGTTTTGTATGCAAGTGGTAGATCTGGATGGGCAAGTAAAGAAGTTGATGGCCCAAGAGAAAATCTTCATCCATTATTAGATTTAATTATGGAGCATGTTAAACCTGCTGATCTTGATAAAACAAAACCTTTCGCAATGCTATCTACTTTATTGTATGCAGACAGTTTTTTAGGAAGAAGTTTAGTTGGTAGAATATCACAAGGTACAGCAAAAGCTAATCAACCTATTAAAGCAATAAATCTTAAAGGTGAAAAAGTTGATGAAGGCAAATTAACGAAAATCTTTAGATATGAAGGAACAAAAAAAGTACCAATTGAAATTGGTGAAGCTGGAGATATTGTTGTAATTGCTGGATTAGAAAAAGCTAACGTTGCTGATACTATTTGTGATCCAGAAGTAAATAATCCTATTCCTGCAACACCAATTGATCCTCCAACTATGTCTATAACTGTTAGCGTTAACAGCTCACCTCTTGCTGGAACTGAGGGTAAAAAACTAACAAGTACACAAATTAGAGATAGATTAGTTTTAGAAGCACAAAATAACGTTGGAATTACTTTTTCTCAAAATGCTAATGTAGATTCATTTGTAATTAGTGGGCGAGGAGAATTAATGCTTGAAATTTTACTTACACAAATGAGACGTGAGGGTTTTGAAATGACAGTTAGTCCTCCAAAAGTTTTATACCAACAGGATGAAAATGGAAATAAGATGGAACCAATTGAAGAAATTACAGTTGATTTAGATGAAGAATTTTCATCAAAAATTATTGATTCAATGAACCGAAGGAAAGGTAAATTGCTTGATCTTAAAGATACTGGAAAAGATAAAAAACGATTAATCTTTCACGCACCAACTAGGGGTTTAATGGGTTACACAAGTAGGTTCTTAACCTTAACAAAAGGGACTGGTGTAATTAATAGAATATTCCACGGTTATGGAAAGTTTGAAGGTGAAATGGATGGAAGAAAAAATGGTGCTTTAATTTCAATGGCTACTGGAAAAGCTGTAGCATTTGCAATATTTAATTTACAGGCGAGGGGTGAAATGTTTGTAACTCACAATGACCCTGTTTATGAGGGAATGATTGTAGGCTTAGCTCCAAAACCTGGTGATATGATTATTAATGTTATGAAAGGGAAGCAGCTAACAAATATGAGAACTCAAGGTACTGATGAAAATGTAGTACTTACACCTGTTAGACAAATGTCAATTGCTGAACAACTTAGTATGTTAAATACCGATGAGGCATTAGAAATTACTCCTAAATCTCTCAGATTGAGAAAAGCAATTCTAAATCCTAATGACAGAAAAAAGAACGAAAAATCTGGAACACCTCTTTAATTGAAAGATTTTCCAACTATAAATAATCCTAAAGCAACAGCTGGTCCAATTCCAAACGCAAATAATAAAGTTCCAATTCCCACAGTTCCTCCAAGATACCAACCAATAGACATTACTGTAATTTCAAGAGACCCTCTAACAGTTGCAATTGGTAAATTTGTTTTTTTCTGTAAACCCACCATAAGGCCATCTCTTGGTCCAGCGCCTAAGTTGGCTACTAGATATATTCCCCCACCAAGTCCCACTGTAAGAACTGCCACAATAGCCAATAGTATTTGATAACTATAATTTTCAGGTGTTGGTACATAATTAATGCAAACATCAATCATTAAACCAATAATTATTGCATTTAAGATTGTTCCAATGCCTGGTTTTTGATTTAATGGCAGCCACAAAACTAAAACTACAACACTTACAAAAATAGTTATTATTCCAATAGAAAAATTAACATTCAATGAAATACCTTGAGCAAGAACAGACCATGGTGAAGCTCCAGCAAAAGAAACTATCAACAAGCCTTCGCCCAAACCAAACAATGTCAACCCAAAGCACAGAAAAAAGAAAGTTGAAAATTTTGGTTTAAGATTTAGTGGTTTTTCTGAACTCCAGGAAACTTTAGGGATATTTTTAATTTTTAAGAACATTTTTAATAAACTACTTCAATTAAATTTAAAGTCTATTATTGTTAATAATATATGAAAAGAATTTTTATCTTAATATTTCTATTAACATACTCGCTTAACTCTAATGCCCATATGGTCCATTATAATAAATTTAATAAAATTGAAATGGAGATTTTAAGAGATGGTGATGTTATTGGCTATAACTACTATTTTTTTAAAAAAAATGGAGATACAATAATTGTTACAAACCAAATTAAATTTACAGTGAAAGTATTTGGGGCAACAATTTTTAAAATTGAAGGGTATGGTGAAGAAAAATATATTAAAGATAAATTAGTTTCTTTTAATTCTAAAACACTTCAAAATGATAAAAAAAAATATGTAGATCTAAAATTTAATAAACAAAAAGATAAATTTGAAATAAAAGGCTCTTCGTATAATGGTCTAGCATTAACAAATAACGTAGTTGGAAACTGGTGGAACCACAAAATTTTGCAAACAGATAGCCAAATTAGTCCAGTATCAGGTAGTATTAAAGAGCAGGTGGTAACTTTTATTGCTAGAGAAAAAATTGAACTTTACGGTAAAACTTATGAGGTAGATCACTTTAAATTAACCTCAAAAGACATGTCTTTACCAAAAGATAAAAGGCTTAATTTTGACATATGGTTTGATAAAGAAAATTCTTTAATTTTAAAAGTTGCTTACTCTAGATTGGGAAATTGGGAATATAAGGTTAAAAAGATTGAATAAAATTATTTTTTTATCTTATTAAAAAGATCTCGAGCACTTATCCATCCTGATTCTAGTCTTGGTCCAACGAACCAATCAGCACAAACTCCAAAATTTAAAGATGAGTTCCAATAACTTTTAATTCTTAAAGGTTTTGAGTTAGATGAATATTTCCAACCGTGATTTAACGAAAATAAAACCTTAGTTTTTTTTATATTTGTAAGTTTAAAAAATTTTTCGATCATAACTTTTGAATTTATTTTTTTGTTATCTCGATTTTTATTAATTTCTTTATTTGCCCAAGCATAAGTACTTTGTAGAGTCCAAAGATCATTTTTACTTTTAAAACGCATTTTGCTATTTTCATTTCCAGCCCAACCTAAAATTTTATCATTAAAAAAATAACTACTAATATTATGATTAGTTTTTTTTATAACCATCATAACAGTTATATTTGCATCCATTTTTATTTTTTTATTAACAAAAGAATGTTTAATATATTTTTTTGAAAGTTTTTTTATTTGAGGGAATGGACAGGTCAAAATTAATGATTTATATAATTTTTTTGATCCATCTGAAAAATTTATTTCCCACAAATTATCCTTATTAAAAATTTTAATAACCTCTTTATTAAAAATACAACTAATATTTTTTAATAAATATTTGCTTATTGCATTATTGCCTTTTTGGCCAATTATCTTTATATGATTTTTATCTTCTTTCTTATCTGTATTTAGAAATAAATGTTTTCCTGGCCACTCTTTTACAATTTTTTTAATAGTTAAATCTTTTATAAATTTTTTAAATTGACTGCTTTTTGGTGAAATATACTGTACACCATGATCAAAGCTTTCATGCTTATTAAGTTTTTTGTTAGACGACCTTCCCCCAACTCCTCTTGCCTTATCATAAACATCTAATGAATATTTTTTACTGAGTGCACAAGCAATTGTGGCACCAGAAATGCCTGAACCAATAATACAGAAATCCTTCATTTCCCTGCAACAACCATACCTTCTATCAACATTGTTGGTGCATTTGTTGAGTATTTAAACTCAAGATCGTCTGCAAGTGTTATATTCTTGAATATATCTTTAAAATTTCCAGCTATCGTAATTTCACTAACAGGATACTCGAATACTCCATCTTTAACCATAAACCCGTTGGCTCCTACTGAATAATCTCCTGTAACCAAATTACTTCCATGACCAATTGTTTCTGTAATATATAAAATTCTTTGATTTATCTTTAAAAGATCTTTGTATGAAGTGAGCCCATTTTCAAAAAAAAGATTACTAGTTCCATCATTTCTACCATTTGATTTTAGGTTTAATTTTTTTCCATTGTAAGTATCTACTAAATAGTGTTTTAGAACTCCTTGATCCACTAATTTTAATTCTTTTGTTGCTACTCCTTCTGAGTCAAAGTATCTTGAGCCTAATCCTTTAATCATATCTGGTTTATCAAAGATATTTATTGAGCTTGAAAATATATCTTCATCTATTTTATCCTTTAAAAACGAAGTACCTCTAGAGATGGAAGATGAGGATATTGCACTTGCAAAAGTGCTTAATATTCCCTTTGAAATTCTTCTATCAAAAACAATACTAATTTTTTCACTTTCTATTTTTCTAGGGTTTAATTTTTGTATTGTTTTTTTTGCAGCCATTTTTCCAATTTGGTCTGGTTTTTGCATATCATTTAAGTGACAGGTGCTCGTAAACTCATAGTCTCTTTCCATGTTGTTACTTGCATCTTTTGCAACAGCGACACATGATGCTGAGAAAAAGGAAGACTTATATCCATTTAAAAAACCATCACTATTAGCTAAAATAAAATTTGATTTACTCTCTGAAAAACCTGACTCTGAATTAATTATTTCCTTTTTTTTAAATGCTGCTTCTTCAACTTCTTTAAGGTATTCAATTTTTTTGTTATTTTCAATATGGTCGTCATCATATAAATTTAAATCTTTAATTTCTCTAGCTAATAGATCTTTATCTGGTAAAGAATTAAACTCATCCTCAGGTGTAATTTTTGTTGTTTCAATACACCTTTCAACTAGAGTTTTAATATTACTTTCATTTAGATTTGATGAAGAAATACTAGATTTTTTTTTTCCTATATAAGTTGTTAAGGTAATTCCTAAATTATCAGATCTGTTAGATTCATCTAATTTTTTATTTCTAAAATTTACTGTTTCTGAGATTGAATGTATAACATGAGCATTTGAGCTACTTGCGCCTAATTTTTTTGATAAATCTAAACAAAAAGATGCTATTTTTTTTAAATACTCTTGATCTTTAACCATATGATTTATAGTTGAGTTCCACCGACAGTCATTTTATCAATTAAAATCGAAGGCTGGGCTACCCCTACTGGAACTCCTTGTCCTGCTTTACCACAAGTTCCAATACCTGGGTCAAGCATCATATTATTTCCAACCAACGAAACTTCTTTTAAAATTGATGGACCGTCACCAATTAGAGTTGCTCCTTTTATTGGTGATCCTATTTTACCATTAATAATTTCATAGGCTTCTGTACAATTAAATACAAATTTTCCTGAGGTAATATCAACCTGGCCACCACCAAAACTTACTGCAAATATTCCCTTATCAACTGATTTGATCATTTCTTCTTGAGAGTATTTTCCGTTTAACATCATTGTGTTTCTCATTCTTGGAAGCACAACATGTTTATAACTTTCTCTTCTACCACTACCAGTAGACCTAGTATTCATTAATCTCGCATTCAAGCGATCTTGCATAAAATTTTTTAATATACCTTTTTCAATTAAAACTGTTTTTTCAGTTGGTGTACCTTCATCATCAATTGTTAAGCTTCCTCTTCTATTATGAAGAGTTCCATCATCAATAATAGTAACCCCTTCACTTGCAACTCTTCTTCCCATTAAATCATGGAATGCAGATGTTTTTTTTCTATTAAAATCTCCCTCTAAACCATGTCCTATGGCTTCATGAATGAGTATTGCAGGCCATCCTGGTCCTAAAACTACTTTCATTTCTCCAGCTGGAGCTGGCTTACTTTCCAAATTTACAGATGCAATTCTAAAAGCTTCATCACATACCTTTTTCCAATTATCATTTTTAAGATACTCATCATAAGATTGTCTTCCACCAATTCCATAAACACCTGTTTCTTTTTTTCCATTTTTTTCTAACATTACTGAAACATTAAAACGAATTAGAGGTCTTACATCCGTTAACACTTCACCACCAGATCTAATAATTTCAATAGATTTATACTCTCCTGCAAAGCTGGCAGTGACCTGTTGAACGATACCACCTTTTGCTCTTGTATAACCATTAACCTCTTTTAGGAGTTCTAATTTTGAGTTAAGTGATTTTTCATCAATTGGATTTATATTTTTATAAAACTTTTCATTTGTTTTTGGAATCTCATTATTATAAACACCTTTTTTTGACTTTAGTGTTGAGCTTAAATTATTAGCCGATTGTTGAAGTGAATTTTTTGAAATTTCATTTGAGTGTGAGTATGCAACCACTTCACCTGATACAGCTCTAAGACCATAACCTAAATCAGAGCTATAACTAGAATTTTTAATCTTATTATCATCAAGTATAATTGATTCACTTTTAGAACTCTCTAAATAAAGCTCACCATCATCACACTTATTTAAAGTTTCAGAAATGATACTTTCAGCAATCTTTCGGCTTAAATCAGTCTTTGAGAAAAAATCACTCATATCGATAAGTTAATATTTATCTGGTTTTTTTCAATTGTTGTAATTGGCACATGTACAAACTAATTGATTTTTAATAATTATACATAAAATACTTTATGAAAGTTTATTATAATAAGTCCTGTAATATTTGTAGAGCTGAAATAAATCTCTATAAAAAACAAAATATACAAGAAATTGAATGGGTGGACGTTACTAACAATATAACTGCAGAAAAAGATACATCAAAGAATAGTGAGGCTCTTTTAAGAAGATTGCATGTTAAAGAAGGTGATCAGGTATTTGTTGGCGCTAAAGCTTTTCTACTTGTTTGGAAAAAAATACCAAAATATAATTTTCTTTATACCTTTTTTAAACTACCAATAATCTTTAATATATTTTCATTATTTTATGAAATAATAGCTTTTTTTTTATTTCAAAAAAATAAAAAACAAATTAGAAAAACTAATTAATAATTAATATTAATAAGTGGCTTGTAAAAGACATAAAAACTATAAAAAAAATAAATACCGTACAGTACATTAGGGTTACAATTAAATTTCTAAATCTTCTTAACCTTACAAATTTTTTATCATCTAGATCAGATATATCTCTTTTTCCAATAACAGGGTAATCATAAGAATATCTCCATACCGATTTTTGTAATCTATCATCGCTATTGTTATAATATTTAATCCATGCAACAATATATTTAAAAATTAAATACAATATTATTAATGTAAGTGTGCTTGAGAACATTTCTATAATCAACTATATTAATTAAATGAGAACTTTAATATTATTATTTTTTATATTTTGTACCTCTGTAAATTCTGAAAATTTAATTCAAGAGAATCAATTAAATAAACTTTTTGATCAATTGGAAAAAGTTAATAATTATAAAACAGCAGAATTATTAGAAAAAAAAATTTGGTCACTTTGGAATGAACATCCAAATAACGACAAATTAACTGAAAAATTAGAGTTTGGAACAGAGCTTATGCAATATGGAGATTATGATTATGCTCTTAAAGTTTTCAATAATGTTCTTAATACTGACCCTGATTGGTCTGAAGCTTGGAATAAAAGAGCAACAGTTTTTTTTTTGATGAATCATTATAAAGAATCATTAGATGATATTGAAAAAGTACTAGAAATTGAGTCTAGACATTTTGGAGCTTTATCTGGTCAAGCAAGAATTTTTATAAAACTTCAAGAATATGAGAAAGCTATTTCAAGCCTTCAAACAGCCTTAAATTTCTATCCTTTATTTAAAAGTGGAGAATTAATATCTGAAATTGAAAAATTAATTAAAGAAAAGAGTGTCTGATCTAATTTTTTTTTTCACGTTTACTTCCAATTAATTGTGTTAATGAGTCAACCATAAAATCAGAAGCTTTAAATATTTCATTTGCTTTAAACTCATGTGAATAATTCTTTTCTGGATTTGTTTTGTCTTCAATGACCATTCCTTCATTTGGAGAATTATTTTTTATATAAATTAAAAGTAACCACTCTTCATCTATCGCTTCATCCCATTTAATAAATATTTCTCCTGTTTCAAACCTTCTGTCAATGCATCTTAAAATAGACATATGCCTAGTAATATGTCTTTTATTGAGTTGAAAAACCAAACTACTTGCACTTCTATAAAAACTTTCTAATGAAAGCTCAATCTTTTGTCTCGCAATAGTATAATCTTTTTCTTTTTGTAATAATGTTTCTCTATCTTCATCTCCTTGAATCTTAACACCAAGAGCTTCTACTCTTTCTCTTATTTTTTGATCTCTTATGATTCTGTATTTATCTTTGAGTTTTTCTATTCTTTCTTGGAGTGCTGCATAATCTTCTCTTTGTTCTTTTAAGGAAATTCTTTCTAGTTTCTCAAGTTCCTTAACCTCTCTTATTCTAAATCTTTCGATTTGTTTTTCTAACTTTAATTGTTTTAAAAATTGTTTTTGTCTTTCTGCTTGTTCAATTCTTAATATAGCTTGTTCTTTACGTAAAAATAATTTTATATCCCTTGTTCTTTCTTTTTCTAATTTTATCTCTTCTTTTAAATTTTTCTCTTTTAACCTAGTTTGCAGCTCTTCTTCGAGTTTTTTTTGTTTTTGTAATAATATTTTTTCTTTTTCTTTTTTTTCAATTTCTTCTATTTTTCTTTTTCTGTTATCTTCAGCTTTTAGAGTCTTATAATTCAGGATTGTCTCTGCAATCTTATCAAAAAAACCTTGGATATATTTTTCTAAACTAAAATCAATTTTAAAGTTAAATTCTGGTTTGAGAGAATGTTGAATCTTAATTATCTTTGATGCCAAACTTTCTTTTTTTTTAATCGAAATTTTTTTAACTATCTTTTTTTTTATCGAATTTTTTTTAATTGGCTTCTTTTTAACTGATTTTTTTTTAACAGAAGTTTTTTTAACGGGTTTCTTCTTTATTGGTACCTTTTTAACTGATTTTTTTTTAACAGAAGTTTTTTTAACGGGTTTCTTCTTTATTGGTACCTTTTTAACTGATTTTTTTTTTTGTAGTTTATTTTTTTTTATTTTTTTCATACTTTAAAGAGCTTATGATTTATCAATTTATTGTTGATAAATATAGTCTCTTGTAGCTGGTGTTGATGTATAGTTTTTTGTTAATTGAAACTGATACACAACCTGATCACCCCATTTAAAAGCAATTTCACACCCCGCCAGGTAGAATTCCCACATTCTAAAAAATCTTTCGTCAAACATTCCAATTATCTTTTCTTTATTTTTTATGCAGTTTTCCTTCCAATGCCTTAATGTATGAGAATAATGCAATTTCAAAACCTCAATGTCAGAAACAACTAATCCTGCTTTTTCTATAGGAGTGGTTACTTCACTTAAGCTTGGTGTGTATCCACCTGGAAAAATATACTTAGTTATCCATGGGTGTGGATCCCTAGGTGGATTTACGGATCCAATAGTATGAATTAAAGAAATTCCATTGCTATTAAGTAATTTTTCTATTTGTTTAAAAAACTTTTTATAAAATTTTCTGCCTACATGCTCAAACATTCCAACACTAACAATTCTATCAAATTTTTCATTTAACTCCCTATAGTCTATAAGTCTAAATTTAACTTGATTCTCTAAATTAAGATCCATAGCCTTTTTATTGCAATACTTGAATTGATTTTCAGACAAAGTTATACCTGTTACTTCACAATTTGCTGATTTAGCAATATCAAGGGCTAGTGATCCCCATCCACAACCGATATCAAGCACTTTTTGATTTGGTTTAATATTAAGTTTTTTTATTATGTGTTGAATCTTATTATTTTGTGCAGTTTCCAAAGTATCATTTTCATTTTTAAAATATCCACATGAGTACTGTTTTTTTGGATCTAAAAATAAATCATATAGATTATCTGAAAGATCATAATGGTGAGCAACGTTCATTTTTGATTTTTTTATAAAATTAAAGTTTGTTAAATACCTATAAGAGCCACTTAATTTATTTAAAATTTGACTAAAAAAATTCAACTCACCTCTTCCAATGTTCATTAGTGCAAGATCTAAAAAATCTGTAAGAGTTCCATTTTCGATTATTATATCTCCATCAGAATAAGCTTCACCAAAATATAGATCAGGTCGAATTAGTAATTGATAGTGAAGTTTCTTATTGAAAATTTTAAGTACAATTGGATTTTGATTTTCGGGTGAGCCTATAACATATTTTATAGAGTTTGCATCTACTAATATAAACCCATCCTTTTTAAATAGTCTATTTAAAAATCTTGCAAGCTGCATTTAAGCTGCCTTTAAGGGTCCCAACTTAAAATTAAGTTTATTAAGATCCTCTATTAATTTTTGTTTATTTTTTTCGTTTAAAAGGCTTACAGGAGGTAAAACATTTTTATAAATTTCATCTACATCGGACATGAAAGAGTGCAAACCTGATATCAAATTAAACTGATCAAATGTGCTTCTTACTTTACACAATATTTCATTTGTAGTTTGTTGCTTCTCATTAATAAATTCATCATACACTTTTCTGGACAAACTAGCTGTTACATTACATGTTGCTGTAATTATTCCTGCACAGCCTAGCTCTAAACCTTTTAAAAGTTTAAGCTCTGACCCTGGTAAGATAGAAAAATTTTCTATTTTTAGATTTTCATAAAGATTATATGAGCTATCTTTAACTCCTACAATTTGCCTTGGAAATTTTTTTACAAGCTCTTCAACGCATTCAATACTAAATTTATAACCACATAACTTTTCAAAATTATATAAAATAATTCTACTACTTGGCATTGCATCTACAAGTCTTGAGTAAAATTCTATTACTTCTTTGTCTCCATAAATATAATAAGCAGGGGGCATTATTAAAAAATCTTTAAAGTTCAGTGAATTTGAAATCTTCATTAAATTAATAGTTTCACTTAGAGAATTAAGTCCAGTTCCTATTAAAAATTTATCCTTATGTTGACTTTGAGATAGCTTATTTAATAAACCAATTTTTTCGCTCATGGAGATTAATTGAGCTTGTCCTGTGCTTCCAAAAATTGCCACTCCATGACACCCTTGGTCAATTATTTTTTCCGCATGATTAATGGTTTTTTCAATATTTAAGGTCAGGTCTTTATTAAATATTGACATAGATGCCGCATAAATGCCTTTAATTTTACTCATGGTGAAAACTTATATAAAATTAAAAATTTAGTAAAGATGATAAAACAATAAATGAAAATTTTAGCTGTACAAAATAGAATGGGTATTGGTGATATGGTAATTTTTTTACCATTTATAGAGGCTATTTCTAAAAATTTTAGTTCGCCAGTCAGTATTCTTGTAAAAGAAAACTCAAAAGCCATACAATTTCTTAAAGATGATAAAGCTATAGACCAAATCATTACTCTTGATCGTGGTAATAAAATTAAAAATGGATATCACGATGGAATTATCGGGTCTTATAATCTCTCAAAGGATTTAAAAGAATACAATTTTGATAAAATTTTTATATTCAATTCATCTTTTAGGTTCAATTTAATTGCAAGATTAGCTGGTATTAAAGATATTCACCAATACCCATTATTTAAAAAAAAAAACCAACACATAATTGAAGCTGCTAAAAATTTTATAAAAAATGAATTAAATTTAGAAGTTGAAAGTAATCCTAAGATTTTTATAAATGGTCAATTGGTCAAAGACTCTAAATCTTACTATAAGATCAATAGTGAAGACGTAAATATTCTATTAGGAATTGGTGGTTCAGGACCAACAAAAAGAATTCCTTCTAAAATTTTTATAAACTTTATGAATTTGGTTTCTCAAAAATATAGATGCAGATTTTTTTTAGCCACAGGAAAAAATACTGAAGAGCAAAAAATTTTACATGAAATACTTAATTCAGAATATAAAGATAAGTGTGTTGCACTTGATAACTTAAACTTAAGTGAAGTTCTACCAGTTATCAAAAATTGTGATATTTCAATTTGTAACGACTCTAGCTTTAGTCATCTTTCTTCTGGATTAGGTGTTAAGACAATTGTTTTAATGGCTGACACTCCATTGCTTTATGGAAATTATAGTACTAGAATGTTTCCTATCATACCAGATGGACAGGATACTGTAACACACAATACTCTTGGTAAAGAAAGAATTAATCCAAATAAAATTTTTGAACAATTTAATAAAATTTTAAATTAAGAAATATTTTTTAATACAATTTCTTTTGCTTCGTTTACAATCATAGATAATCTTGAAGTTTCTGGAGAAATATCTGGATGAATTTTTTTTTGAATTTTGATATAAGCTTTATTAACATCATTTTTTGAAATTTTTTTATTAATATCAAGATTTAAGATTCTATATGCCTCTTCCAAAGATAAAGATGAAAAGTTGTTAATATTTTTATTTTGATTAAACGTAAATCTGCCAGATCTTCTTAATGTTTGGATAAGTCTGAATAAACCAATTAATTGAAATACAGACAGTCCTTTTAGTTTTACTATAGCCAAACTTAGTAAAGTTAATGGCAGACTAAGTAATAATTTACCCCCAAAAGCAAACAAAATTGCAAGAAGTATTGACCCAAAAAAAATTAACTTTCTTATATTTTTAGATATTTTTTTAGATGGTATATTTGCTAATAATCTTAATAGAAAATAAGTAATTCCTAAAAAAATTAGTGTATAAATTATTATATTCATATATGTAAATTTTTCATATGAAAATACCACAACTTAAAAAAAAACCCGAAATAAAAACATGTCATAATACCACTTGGGAAGATAATTACAGCTGGATACATCAAGATGATATTTTAGAGGTTTTAAAAGATAGTAAAAAATTAAAACCTGAGGTTAGAAAATATCTTGAAGAAGAGAATATATATACTGATTTTAATTTGTCAGATACAAAAAATATACAAAAAAAAGTATTTGATGAAATTAAAAGCAGAATAAAGTTAGATGATGAATCTTTACCATTTAAAGATTACAATTATGAATATTGGACTAAAACAACAACAAAAGGAAATTACTCTATAAAACTGAGAAAAAAAATTGGAGGTAATGATATTGAAGAAATTTGGAATGGAGATGAAGAAAAGAAAAAACTTAATGTTGAGTATTTTGGTGTTGGAGACCTTGAAGTAAGTTTCAATGATAAATATTTAGGTTATTCGTTAGATACAAAGGGTTCAGAATATTACACAATATATGTTAGAGACATTAACACAAAAAAATTAATTACTGAAAAAATAGAGGAAACATCGGGAGGAATAACTTTTAGTTTAGATGATGAGTTCATATTCTATTCAAAGTTAGATGAAAACCATAGACCAAGAAAAATTTATAGACATAAATTAGGAACTGAAACTAAGTATGATAAATTAATTTTTGAAGAAAAAAGTGAGGCTTTCACAGTTGGAATAGGATTGAGTTCTGATGAGAAATATTATTTTATAACTACTTCAGACCATAATACTTCTGAACAATACTACTTTAAAGCAAATGAAAAAGAACCAAAACCTAAGTTAATAAAAAAACGTCAAAGAGGAATTATTTATTCTGTTAATTCATGGAATGGAAACTTTTATAATCATACTAATGAAAATGCAGAAGATTTTAAAATTGACATAACAACCAATTTAGAAAAACAAGATTGGAAAAATTTCATACCTTCAAAAGAAGAGGTTTTAATTGGTGGGCTTACTTTTTTAAATAATTGGATTATTAGATCTGAAACTTCAAATGCTTTGGATAAACTTTATGTAAGAAATGTTTTAACAAAAGTTGAAAAGGAATTAAATTTTACAGATGAGAAAGTTTATGTTCCAGGTGTATCTTTGATTCAAAGAGATAGAAATACTAACCAAGTATATTTGGGTTACTCGTCACCTAAAACCCCATCTAGAGTTTATTTATATAACTTAAGCTCAAATGAAAAAAAATTAGTAAAGGAACAAGAAATTCCATCTGGTCATAAACCAGATGATTACATTGTCGAAAGAGCTCATTGTAAATCGCACGATGGAAGAATGGTTCCTATTACAATCACAAGGCATAAAAAAACCAAATTAGATGGAACAGCAAATTTATTACTTTACGGTTATGGTTCTTATGGAAGCTCAATGAGTCCCAGTTTTTCATCTACTAGATTAAGTCTAATTAACAGAGATATAATTTGGGTAACTTCACATATTAGAGGTGGAATGGAAAGAGGTATGAAGTGGTGGAAAGAAGGAAAGCTTCTTAATAAAAAAAATACTTTTAAAGATTATATTGCTTCAGCTGAATATTTGATTGAAAATAAATATACATCTAAAAATAAAATAATAGGAATGGGTGGCTCAGCGGGTGGTCTTCTTATGGGGGCTGTAGCTAATCAAGCGCCTGAGTTGTTTTTGGGTATAATAATGGCTGTTCCATTTGTTGACTCTTTAACTACAAATCTAGATCATTCTTTACCTTTGACCATAGGGGAATTTGATGAATTTGGTAACGCAAAAGATAACAAAGATCACTTTGATTATATTTATTCTTATGCGCCATATAATAATATAAAAAAAATGGATTATCCCAATATGCTTATTACAACAAGCTTGAGCGACAATAGAGTTTTATTTGATGAGCCTGCAAAATTTACTGCTAAACTTAGAGAATACAAAACTGACAATAATTTATTACTTTTAAAAACTGAAATGAACGCAGGTCATGGTGGTAAGTCGGGAAGAGATGGTGCTATTGAAGAAATTGCTCTTGATTATGCTTTTGCACTAAAGATTACAAAAAAAATTTAGTATCCTGATCTTGAAATTTTAAGATTAATTATTAAATATATTCAGTAAGTCGCCTAATGGGGCTTGCTACATTAACCTTGCTAACAAAGGAGGAAACTATGACAAGTAAGGATTTATCTATATTTAACTCTCTAAGACCTTTTTCAATTGGATTTGATGATATGTTTGATCAATTTGAAAATATGTTGGGAAATGGAGGGTTAACAATGCAATCTAATTATCCACCTTATAATATTAGAAAAACTGAAAAGGACAATTATGCAATTGAAGTAGCTTTGGCCGGTTTCAATAAAAATGATGTTGAGGTTGAGTTTGAAGATAATTTATTAACTGTCAAAACTAAACAAGTTAATAAATCAGATGAAAACCATGAGGATAGTGAAATTATTCACAAAGGTATTTCACAAAGACAATTTGCGAGATCATTTACAATTGCTGAAGATGTGAGGGTAAATGGTGCTGAGTTAAAAGATGGTCTTTTAACAATATCATGTGAAAGAATTGTGCCAGAATATAAAAAGAAAAAGCTTATTGAAATTAAATAAGTATAACCTTGCTTGTGGGGAATTATTCCCCACAGGTATTAGAAACAACCATTAGACACAAAACCAATTACTATAGAATTAGCGTCTATTTCAAACCTTCTTTCGCACAGTACCAGATATTTCTTAGAGTTATACACAAGTTCTGTATTGCCTTTTTCATTTTTAAAGTCTTCATCTGGTTTACCTAAATCTATTTGTAAATTGTTTAAAGTTTTACCAATATATTGGCTTAACTTTTCATTTTCTTTTTCAACTATTGCGTCTGTTTTATTTTTTATTGTTTGACAACCAGACAGTAGTGTAAAAATAAATAAGCTTATAAAAACAAATTCTAATTTATTCATAAATCAATTTTAACATGTAAAATGCGGCTTAAATATAAACTTATTGGTTGAATTATGTGAATAAGACAGTGTTTTTAAGAGTATTTCTTCTAAGAATCAATTAATACTGAGTCTAATTTTAGGAGGATCAATGTTAGAAAAATATTTTAACTATAAAAAACATAAGACTGATTTTAAAACAGAAGTTATAGCCGGTGTAACAACATTTTTAACAATGGCTTACATTATGTTTTTAAATCCATTTATTTTATCAGGTGAATTTGCTGGACCAGAAAAAGGTTTCTTTGATTTTGGGGCAGTCTTTACAGCCACAATTGTTGCAACTGCACTTGCTTGTTTCATAATGGCATTCTATGGAAAAACATGGCCAATAGGCTTGGCTCCTGGCATGGGAATTAATGCTTTTGTTGCTTTTGGAGTGGTAGCTGGAATGGGCTATACACCACAAGCAGCTCTTGGAGCGGTGTTAGTTGCTGGTGTATTATTTTTGATAATATCATTAACACCTATAAGAGCCTGGTTAATTAATTCTATACCAAAGAGTTTAAAACTTGGGATTGGTGCTGGAATTGGATTGTTCTTAGCAATCATTGGCCTAGAAATTATGGGAGTTGTAGCTGACCATCCAGTTACTCTAGTTACAATTGGTGATATGAAAAATCCTTTAATTTTACTTGCCTGTTTAGCTTTTGTTTCGATGATAGTTATGGAAAAACTTAATATTAAAGGAAATATAATTATTGGAATTATTGTTTTTAGTATTATTGCATGGGCATCTGGTCTTGCTAAATTTAATGGAGTAGTTGGAAGTATTCCTCCAATGACTTATCTTTTTGATTTTGATCTTACTGCTGCTTTTACTGCTGGAATGTCTACAGTGATATTTACTCTTTTATTCATAGACTTTTTTGATACTACAGGAACTCTTACTTCAGTGGCAAACGTTGCTGGAAAAGTTGATAGTAAAGGAAAGGTAAAAGATATTGAAAAAGCGATGATGGCTGATAGTGTTGGTACAGTTGCAGGTGCACTAATGGGTACTACTACAGTAACAAGTTATGTTGAGTCTGGTGCCGGTGTGAAAGCTGGTGGAAGAACAGGAATGACCTCTCTAACTATTGGAATTTTATTTTTAGCTTGTTTATTTCTGTCTCCTTTGGCGACGAGTTTACCAAAAGAAATTGATGGAGCAGCACTTTTGTATGTTTCTGTTTTATTTGTAAGAAACATTACTGATATTGAGTGGGATGATATTGGTGAATCTGCGCCAGCAGTTCTTGCAATGATTGCTATGCCCCTGACCTACAGTATTAGTAATGGTATTGCTTTAGCATTTATTTCTTATGCTTTAATCAGACTATTTACTGGTAAATTTTCAAGCACTTCACCTGCAATATGGGTGATAGCTATACTAAGTGTTGTAAGTTTTGCCGTTGCCTAAAATAATTTAATAGGGCTATAATTTAATTTTAGCCCTATTTATTCATTTTAATTATTTCTTCCATGGATAATTCTTCGTAATGTTCGGTCGGTTGAACAATCCAAGGGTCAGAGCTTAGTTTAACTGGACAAAAATCTGGCTCAAAAGTTGATGATTTTTTTTTCCATAAACATGCTGTTTTAACCTCTTTTATATAATCTTTAGTCGGGCCATAATTTTTTAACCACTCTATACTTTTATTTAGCGTTAACCCTGTATCTGATAGATCGTCCACTAAAAGTACTTTGTTAT
>Ga0209425_10000894_pt1 | contig 35922 bp, 35 predicted proteins | sample COG_05_FD_184749 | JGI IMG/M metagenome (GOLD analysis project Ga0209425, IMG submission 184749) | Pelagic Microbial community sample from North Sea - COGITO 998_met_05 (SPAdes) (version 2) | ecosystem: Environmental > Aquatic > Marine > Neritic zone/Coastal water | place: Helgoland, sampling...
GTTGTTTTGCTTCAACTTTGACTTCTTCTTTAATGGGTTCAGGTTGTTTTGGAATCTGTTTAGTTTCCTTAACAGGTATTTTAGTTTCTACTGTTTTTGGGGCTACAACCTCAGTAACTTTCCCTTGATTGGGGTTTTTAACTTTATCTATTACGCCGCTGTTATAAACAACAAGTCCTACAATTAAAAGAATTGCAATAGGCATTGTAATATAATGTTCTTTTTTAAACTAAATTAAAGAGTTTTCTTTGCCTTATTGTGAGTAACTACAAAAGTCTATTTAAGGCCCTGCTGGCTAATTCCGATGAAGATTTATCCGTCTTAAATCGATTTAATATTTGCTGAGTCTTTTTGACTTGTTCTTGAACTTTTAAAGGTGTTTCTAAAAAGTCACTTACAACTGCAAAAATATTTTTGGGGTTACAATTTGATTGTAGTAATTCTGGTATAACTTCCTCTTTAGCTGCGATATTTATTATATTTGCATAATCAATTTTGACTAACATTTTAATAATAAAAAAGTTTATGAAATTCATTTTATAAATAATAACTGATGGTATTTTCGCATTACAAATTTCAAGAGAAATTGTTCCAGATTTAGCGACAGCAAAAATTGATTTTCTAAGCAAGTGCGCTTTAAATTTCTCATCACTTATTACTTCACAATTATTTAAATCATTATTCTTGATGTATGATTGAATTAATTCGTTATATTCTTTAGTTGAATGAAAAACATAAGTAATATCATTATAATTTTCGCTCATTAATTTTATGAAATTAACTAGAATAGGCATTAAGATATTGATTTCTGAAATACGGCTTCCTGCAAATATAGAAATTAAAGCTTTATTTTTTCCAACAAATTGATTTATGTCAATTTTATCATCAGGTTTATCTTCTAATAATGGATGGCCTACAAATTCACATTTTATTTGTTCTTTATCAAAGTAAGGTTTTTCGAAATGAAAAAGTAGTAAGACATAATCAATAAACTTCTTAATTTTTTTAACTCTACCTTCTCTCCATACCCATACTTGAGGAGCTACATAGTGAACATTCTTAATGCCAGAATTTTTATTTTTAACTTTTTCGGCAACTCTTAGAGTAAAATCTGGGCTATCAACTGTAAAAAGTATGTCAGGATTAAATTTCAAAATTGCCTCGACAGTTTTATTGATTTTACTATTTATTTTAAAAATATTTAAAAATACTTTTGTAAAACCTAGATAAGTAATTTCCTTTAAGTCGTATATTGACTGTATCCCTAAAGATTTGAGGCTTTCGCCACCCACAGACAAATATTCTATATTTGGATTGAGTATTTTAAGTTTAGATATAACTTTTGACGCAAGTTTATCTCCAGAGGGTTCACCTGTTAATATAAATATTTTTTTCATACAGTGATAACAAACATTCTATTTTTATCAGCAAAATTAATAATTTTTTTTTGATCCAAGCAAACATTTTGCTTATTTTTTAAAACTATCCCTTTTAACCCTTTTTGTTTACATTGAATTATTGTTTTTAAACCCACTGTTGGTAAATCAATTCTTAAATCTTGTTTTTTCTTGGCAAATTTTACTAAAACTCCCTTTAACCCATTTTTTCTTTTTTTAATTTTACTAAGCATTTTTTGAGTACCACCGTTTCCTTCTATTGCTAATAATTTATTTTCTCTGACAACAGAACCTTGGCTGTAACTGTAATTATTTAACCTGTTTAAAGTCATGATTGCTTTTCTAATATCATTTTTATCAACGCTGTTAGGTTTAATTTTTGTGTGAACACCTTTAGCTAAACTAAGCTCAGGGTTGTAGGCCAGGGAGTTTATAGTTCTAATTTTCTCTTTTTTTAATATATTGATAACTTCTATCAAAATAGCGGCATCTCCAATTTTAGATGCTTTTATAATATTTGGAATATAATAAATTCCTTTCAAATCTAACTTAAGTTTAGAAATGTTAGGTTTGTTTACTCTTCCAGCAAAGAGTACTTTTTTACATTTATTAACTTTTAAAATCTCTATAATTTTTCCAATCTGCCCGATTGAAACAGACTTAAAGTTTTTATCTTTTTTAAAAGATTTTTTTTTTGTTAAATCAATAATTAAATATTTTTTTTTAATTTTTTTGATTTTTTTTAAGATCTCTTTGGGGAAATTTGTTTCTCCAAATATTAATCCAATCATTTTACTCTTTATTTAAAGGTGTGCAGATTGCTCTTTTCTTATCTTTTGTTATAAAGTTAACTACTTCTTCAACGAGTTCATTGTCCTCAAACTCTCCATTTATTTTACTTAAATTTTCATGAAAATTTTTTGATGAAAATATTTCATCATAAGCTTTATTAAGTTCCATAATTTTTTTATTTTCATAATTTTTTCTTCTAAGTCCTATCAAATTTAATCCCTGCAAATGGTTTCTGTTACCAATTGAAAGTCCAAAAGGAATGACATCTTTTAACACCCCTGTCATACCACCAATCATAGCTAATCTTCCAATTCTAGTATATTGTTGAACTGCAGAATTTCCCCCAATTACAACTGAGTCTTCTATGGTTACATGCCCCCCTAAGGGAACATTGTTTGCAATAATTACGTTGTTTCCAACTTTACAGTCATGAGCAATATGAGATGAGATCATTAATAAGCAATCATTGCCTATTGTTGTTTGCCCACCACCTCCTCCAGTGCCAGGGTTAATAGTTACGTACTCCCTAATTGTATTTCTTTCTCCTATAAGTAAACTGTTAGGTTCATTTTTGTATTTAAGATCTTGTGGTGAAGTTCCAATACTTGCAAACGGAAAAATTCTAGTTTTTTTTCCAATTTTTGTGTTTCCTTCAATATGAACATTAGAAATTAGATCAACACCATCTTCTAATAGTACGTTGTCTCCGATAACACAGAAAGGTCCAATTTTTACATTGTTTCCTATTTTTGCTTTTTTAGAGATCACACTAGAGCTATGTATCATTTTTTATCTACTATAGTTGCGGACCATTCAGCATCGGCCATTCTTTTTCCGTCTACTTTTGCTACACCTTTATATTTCCAAACTCTACCGTGTGATCTAATAGCTTCTATTTCTAACTGAAGCTCACAATCTGGTACTACTGGATTTCTGAATCTGGCTTTATCTACGCCCATTAAAAAAACTAGTTTATTTTCATACTCTTTAGGGTCGATCCCATAAGCTGTTAAAGCTGCTGCGGCTTGACCAAAAGCTTCTACAATTAAAACTCCTGGCATAACTGGCTGTCCTGGGAAATGACCTTGAACATAAAACCCATCTTTTTTGACATACATGATTGCTGTTGCGGATTTTAAATGGACAATATTAATTAACTTATCAATTAAAAGCATCGGTGATCGATGAGGTAATAAACTTTCTATCTTTTTTCTATCTATTGAATCGCTCATTTTTTTTTTTGATTTCTTAAAAATTCTTTTAATGGTACTGCTGGATAACCCATTACAACTGTACCATCTGGTATATCTTTTACAACACCGCTGCCTCCGCCTATCTTTACATTGCTACCAATATTTAAATGACCAGAGATTCCTGCTTGGCCGCCAATAGAAACATTATCACCGATACGAGAACTCCCCGCAAAACCAACTTGTCCTGCTATCATACAATTATTTCCAATCTGAACATTGTGTGCCATATGAACCTGATTGTCTAAAAAAGTGTTTTTACCAACAACAGTATTTCCTATAGAGCCTCTATCAATGGTGCAATTAGCTCCAACTTCAACATTGTCATTCAATAATACCTTTCCTATGTGAGGAAATCTTAAATTTTTATCCTTTAAAGGTATAAAACCAAATCCTTTTAAACCAATTTTACTCCCATCTTGTATAACCACATTGCTTCCTATGATAGAATTTTTTAAAACCACTTGAGATCCGATAGTACAATTATTTCCAATTATAACATTGTGTTCAATAACTGTGTTACTTCCTATTGTAGTGTTCTTTCCTATTTTACAGTTTTTGCCAATAAAAACATTATTTCCAAATTTTACGTTCAGATACTTTGATTTTATAGGTTTTTTTAAAGAAGGATCTGGCGTATCTACATCGGCATCAGGATAAAACTTTTTAGCTGCTTTACATAGTTCAAAAAGAACATTTTTAACTATGATTGGCTTACAGTTGCTTGGTAAAAAGGATCTTAGTTTTTCTGTGGTCAAACAACAAATAGCCTTGGTTGTCTTTGCTAAATTAATATAATTTACTGAGTCAAGAAAAGTTAAATCTGATATTTCAGCTTCTTCTAAAGATTTAATATCGAATATTTTAATTTTTTGATTTAATTCAGTTTTTTCAAAAATTGCACTAATTAAAAATGGTCCTTTTTGCTTAAAGAAAACATTTTTACTCATTTAATTTAGTTTACTTTTATCGATGGTAATTCTTTATTTAGAATATTTATGATTTGATCTGTAATTTCTAAAGTTTGATCACCCAAAATGACATTTTTTTTATCTAATATCAATCTAATATTATTGTCTTCCATATATTTTTTAATAATTGGATTTACAGCTTTTAATAAAGATTGCTTTGCATTGTTTCTAGATTTAGCAATTTCATTAAAAGTTTTTTGCTTTTCTTTTTGCAAATCTGCTACTTTCTTTCTAAGTGCTTCAACTTTTTTTTTGTATTCTTCAGCAGATATTGTTTTTTTTTGAGAAATAATTTCTGACTCTTCTTTTCTAATACTCTGTTCTAGTTTAGTGAATTTTTTTGACTCTCTTGCAAATTTGTCTTTTAACGTTTTTTGCGCTTCTGCTCCTGACTTACTAGCGTTTAAAACTTTGGCAAAGTCTAAAAAATGTGAGGTTTCAGCAAATGCATTTAAGGAAAAACCAAATAATAATGTGGTGATGAAGAATAATTTTTTCATTTTATGTTTTATTAAAAAGTAGTTCCTACTTTAAAATTGAAAGTCTGTGTAACATCTGTAGTTGCTTTAGACAAGTTTTGTGAAAGTGTAAAAGACATTGGCCCTATTGGTGAAATCCAACTAGTGTTTACACCCGCTGAGGATCGAATTTTATTTGAATCATCTAAAGTCTTATCGTAATCAACTTTCCAGACATTTCCGAAGTCCAAAAAAACACCCACGTCAGTTTTTGTACTTTCAGGAAGTAGATTGGGCAATGCCACTTCAAAATTTGTAGCCCAAGCATAATTTCCTCCAACATAATCTTTACCGTCTTTTGGACCAACTTTTCCCGCTTCAAAACCTCTTAACCTACGAGTTGATAAATTGACTCTCTTACTTAATCTAACATCTTCTTCATTTAATCCATTGATAGCTGTGGTAAATAATTTAAATGATCCAATGGCATCAGGGGTAATAGCTTTATATTTGCTAAAAATATAAGAATTTTTTAAATATGGAGAATCTGCATAAATTGGAATTGCTTGTCCAAATGACGAAAGATATCCATCTGTGGGAGCAAACACTCTATTACGTTGGTCTAAAGTAATTCCATAATCTAAACTTAAATCAGTATGAGTGCCTTTTTGTTTTTTTAATGATTTAGAGGCTGTAGTTTCTACTTTTAAATCATCATAAGATAATATTAATTTTGGTGAAATATAAATGTCTTTATATTGCTCGAATCTGGTACCAACACCTGTTGAAATTATATTATTTGTAAACCCAGAGTCAGGTTTATCATTTGAAGTATTTGCTATAAAATAGTTTAGAGAATTTCCGGAATAATTGTAATTTGGATGTGTAACATTTAACTCTCCGGAAAAAGTTGTTTTGGATATGTCTAAACTCGTTGAAAGACCAATACCCCTTCCAAGCCAGTTATTTTCCGTTATGCCAAACGCAAATGACCCCCCGTCTGTTCCAATACCTGCTCCAGCACTTATTTCACCAGTTGGTTTTTCTTCTACCTCAATGTTAATAATCTTCTGATCTGATTTTGAACCATCAATTGTTTTATTTTTAACCTCACCAAATATATTTCTGGCTTTAAGTCTCGCCATAGATTGATCAAGTTTCAATTTATTAAAAGGGTCACCTTCGTCCAATAAAAGCTCCGCTCTTATAACAGCTTCATCTGTTACGGTGTTACCTAAAATATTTATTCTTTCAACTAATTCTTTTTTACCTTCAAAAACATTAATTTTAATTTCAACAGTATCTCTCTCTAAAATTTCATTAACAGAATGCTCAATAAATTGTAGGTCATTATTTGCTATTAAAATATCTAGTTTATCTAATAATTTTTTAACGGTAAAGGGAGAGTAGTACTTACCAATAATTTTTTTATAATCTTTTTGCAGTGGAATAAACAAGTTTTTATCAAAAACTTCACTTACATTAGTGCTTATCTTGTTTACTCTATATCTTGTGCCAGCATTAATAGTATAAGTAAGTTTTGTTAAATTTTTATTACTCAATGAAGCATTACTTGATAAAATTTGAACATCATAATAACCAAGCGATTTATAATAATTTAATAATAATCTTTTATCTAGCTCAACATTATTATAGCTCAAATAAACATTTTTAGATAAAAACTTCCAAAATTTTTTTTCCTCAGAAACAATTATATCTCTTAATCTCTTATTTTTTATTTTTTTATCTCCTATAAAATTTATTTCAGAAATACTTGTTCTACCTCCTTTATCTAAGAAATAAACTAGATTTATTCTTTTGTTTTCAAATTTTTCAATTTTTGCTTCGACACTAACAAAATTAAAACCTATTGATGCGTAAATTTTTTTTATTAAATTAATATCTTGTGTTATTTTACTTTCAATAAAACTTCCTTTTTCTTTTAAGCTAAGCTTGTCGATAATATCATTTTTTATTGTATTTGATTTTTCTCCTTGAAAGTCTATGGAATTTACCATTGCATATTCTTTGACGGAAATATTTAATACGCCATTTGATAGAGTAATTTTTATATCTTCAAAAAATTCTGTACCGTATAAACTTTTTAAAATTTTGTTAATATCAAAAGACGAGTAATCTTTACCAATATTTATGTCGCCATAAACTTTTATAGTTTCTTTGCTAATTCTATCGTTACCACTAATATTAACTTTTTGAATTATTTCTGCAGATAAATTAAAAAAAATTAAGCTGAATATGATTGAATAAGTTTTTAACATTAGTTTTTTTTAATATTTTTATAAGCTATCGTCCTTGCCCATTTATCGACTTTGTAAATATTTTTTACACTATCAGGAGACAAGTTAGAAGTTTTTATATAGTTTTTATCCCTTAAAACAAGTTTCAAATTAGCTATTATTGCATTAAATTTAATATTATTTTTAAGAAATTCATCAACAAATATTTCATTGGCCGCATTAAGTATAATAGCGGAAGATTTTCTACTGTTCATTTCAGGTATTAAATTTACAGATGGAAACCTTTTTACATCAACAGACGTAAAATTTAAATTTTGAATTTTATTATTTTTTTCTTTTTTGTGTTTAAAAAAATTACCATAATTGAAATTTTCAATTAAAGCATTTCCAATAGGAATCTTCATGTCAGGAAGATGATATAATAAAATAGATGTTCCATTTTTAAGCCTAATAATTGCATGAATATATGCATCTGGATGTATTATGATTTGATACTGGTTAAGTGTGAATGGAAAAAGTTTCATTGCTTCTGTGATTTCTAAAACTTTATTCATTAGTGTTGCAGAGTCGACTGAAATTTTTTTTCCCATACTCCACTTAGGGTGTTTTACTGCGTCTCTTGGCTTTATTTTTTTAAAATTATTTATATTGAGATTTAGAAAAGGGCCTCCAGATGCTGTGATATAAATTTTTTCTACTTCATTTTTTGAAATATTCTTCAATAACATATTAATAGAAAAGTGCTCAGAGTCTACGGGAACTAATTTTGTTTTGAACTTAATTGAATTTTTTTTAATTAAATCCCATCCGCAAATAATTGCCTCTTTATTAGCTAAAAGAATTTTTTTACTAATTTTAGTAAATAATATTGTTGGTGCTAATCCAGCGATGCCCGGTATTGCTGATACAGTAACATCAACTTTTTTAACAAATTTGTATAAGTTTTCAGTATTGTTTAAAATAATAATTTTCTTTTTAAGATATTTTTTTTTTATCTTTAAATAAATTTTTTTTTCATTAATAATAAATATCCTTGGTTTAAAAATTTTTATTTGACTTATTATTTTTAAATAGTTTTTATTTGCTATTAATATCTCAACTTTAAATTGATTGGTTTTTTTTACAATCTCTAATGTTGATTGACCTATTGAGCCTGTTGATCCTAAAATAGCAATTTTTTTTTTTTTCATTTAGATCAGTGAGAGAAATTTAAGTAAAACGCAGAATATTAAAACAAATATCAAACCATCAATTCTATCAAGTATACCACCATGACCAGGTAAAATATTACTTATATTTTTAATTTTAATTTTTCTCTTTAAAAAGGATACAAGAAGATCTCCTAGTTGACACACAAGTGAGATAAAAAAAGTAAAAATTAAAAAATTTAATTCTATAAAATTTATTATCAGTTTTTCTAAAAAAAAGAATTGAAATAAATTGATTGTAGGAAGTGACAAAAAACTTAAGACAAAAGAACCAGTTACACCTGAATATGTTTTATTCGGGCTTATCTTTGTAAGTTTTTTGCCTTTAAATATTTTACCAAAAACATATCCGCCAATATCCGAAAAAAAAGTTGATATTAAAATCCAAAAAAGAATTATTAATGAATAATCTGTATTTCCTCTTAAAATATAATAAGAACAAAAAGAAAAAAGTAAAAGCAAACTTGAAAGAGAAATAAATAATATATTTTTAGTATTTTTAATTATTTCAAAAATAGATAAAAAATAAAATATGGACAATAATATAATTAAATATGTTCCTGAATTGACAGTAATATAAAATAAAACTGGAAGAATAATTACCGAGGTTATAATTCTTTTTGAAAGTTCACTTTGCATATTAAATTCCTCCAAAATTTCTTTTTATTTTGTGGTATTTATTTATAATTTTTTTTAAATCATTGTTTGTAAAATCAGGCCAAAGTTTATCTGAAAAGAAAATTTCGGTGTATTCAAGTTGCCAAAGCATAAAATTACTTAATCTTTTTTGACCGCCAGTTCTTACTAAAATATCTGGGAACGATAAATTATTATATAAATTTTTATTAATATTTTCCTCTGTTATTTCCATTGATTTACGATTAATTTTTTTTACAGCATCTATAATTTCCAATTTAGATCCGTAGTTTATTGCTAGATTAATAACTAATTTATTATTTTTTTTTGTTTCTTCTTTAGCTTTATTAAATATTTTTTTAATTTTTCCAGATAAATTCTTGAGCCTGCCTGAAATAACAACTTTAATATTATTTTTAATAATATTCTTAATTTCTTTGTTAAAATAAACGCTTATTAACTTAAATAGATAATTTATTTCTGATTTAGGTCTTCTCCAATTCTCTGTTGAAAAAACGTAAAATGTAATAATTGGAACGTTAAATTTAATCGCAGATTCTACAATTTTTTTTACTGTTTTTACTCCTTCTAGATGGCCATAGTTTCTGTCTCTTTGTTTTTTGAGGCCCCATCTTCCATTGCCATCCATAATAAAGGCAATGTGATTAAGATCGTTCATATTTGGAGTATTTCTTTTTCTTTTTCAGATAATATTTTTTCAATATTAGCAATATGATCATCTGTTAATTTTTGAATATTTTTTTCAAATATTTTATTCTCATCCTCACTAATTTTTTTGTCTTTTAAAAATTTTTTAAGTTCATCATTTCCTTCTCTTCTAATATTCCTAACAGCAACTTTATTTTTCTCGCCAATATTTTTTAGTATTTTTATTAAGTCTTTTCTTCTTTCCTCTGTAAGATCGGGAATTCTCAGTCTTAAAACAGATCCATCTATTTGAGGGTTTATCCCTAGATCAGATTTTTGAACTGCTGAGTCTACGTTTTTTACATTTGTTTGATCCCAAACTTGAACTGTAATCAATCTTGCTTCAGGAACGCTTACTGTAGCTAATTGATTTATAGGCATCATTTGTCCATAAACATCTACCTTGATCATATCTAGCATCGATGCGTTGGCTCTACCTGTTCTAATTGAAGCTAAATCTTTTTTAAAGGATTGGATGGTCTTATCCATTTTGTCTGAATAATTTTTTTCGTAAAATTCTTCGCTCATAAACTACACTCCTTCACCAACTTTATATCTTACAAATTCAACTATTTTTATATCATTTTCTTTTAAAATATCTGACACCTTTTTTTTCGAATCCATTATCCATATTTGATTTAGTAAAGTGTTATCTGATACAAATTTATTTAATTTACCTTTTGCTATTTTTTCTACTATCTCTGGTTGTTTGCCAGAATTTAATAGCTCGGCTTTTATTATTTCTTTTTCTTTATTAAGAGTTTCTTCATTCAAATCTTTTTCTTCAAGTCCCATTGGCGACATTGCTGATATGTGCATGGCAATTTTTTTTCCAATATCGGATGTTTCTTTTTTTGAAACTTTAACAATTGAAATTATTTTTCCTATATTCTTTTCTATTGCACCATGTATATAAAACGCATTTTCTCCATTTTTCTTATCAAAAAAATTGGCTCTTCTAATTGTTATTTTTTCTCCAATTTTAGCGATTAAGTCAATTAAATTAGTCTCAACAGCTAAGTTATTTTTCATTGTAGATTTATTTATTTTAGATAAATCAGATTTATTTTGAAAATTTATTTCTGAGACTTCTTTGCAAAAAGAAATGAATTCACTATTCTTAGCTACAAAATCAGTTTCGCTATTTATTTCAATTAACGAGATTTCGCCATCAGCTTCCTCTATAACACAGAGTCCTTCGGAAGCTGTACGACTCATCTTAATAGAAGCTTTAGCAATTCCTTTTTTTCTTAAAAACTCAATAGCTTTATCTATATCGCCACCTGTTTCATCAATAGCAAGCTTGCAATCTTTAAAACCAACTCCTGTGATTTCCCTAAGTTTCTTTACGCTTGTAAGTAGATCTTTGCTGGACATAAAATAAAATTTAATTAGACGCTTTTTGCTCTGGTGTAACTTTTGCTTCTTTAGTGTCCGTTTTTTTTGTTATTTCTTTTTCTGGAGATTTTGTTTCAATAAATTTTGACGCGGTTAAAATAGTATTTTTTAATAGATCACAATATAAATTGATTGATCTTCTAGCGTCATCATTTCCAGGAATTGGAAATTCTATATCTGTTGGGTCTGAATTAGTATCCAAGATAGCCACTATCGGTATATTTAGTTTTCGTGCTTCAGCCACAGCTAGAGACTCAATATTAGTATCTATTATGAAAATCATTTGTGGTAACTTTTTCATATCGGCTATACCACCTAGCGATCTCTGGAGTTTTTCTTTTTCTTTACCGAGTTTTAAAATTTCTTTTTTTGTAAAACCAGTGTCTTCTTTTGAAAGTCTGTCTTCTAACATTTTTAATCTTTTGATGGAGTTTTGAATAGTGTTCCAATTAGTTAGCATTCCTCCAAGCCATCTATAATTAACGTAAAATTGATTTGTTTCTTTTGCTAAATTTGTAATTTGCTCAGAAGCCTGTTTTTTTGTGGATACTATCAATATTTTTCCACCGCTTGAAATACATTTGTATACCTCTGTTAATGCATTTTTAAAATAAACAACTGTTTGGGTTAAATCGATTATATGAATTGAGTTTTTTTCACCAAAAATAAATTTTTTCATTTTTGGATTCCATCTTAAAGTTTTGTGCCCGAGGTGCACGCCAGCTTCTAATAATTGTTTGATATTGACTTCAGGTATATTCATATTTTTTCCGGTTAATCCACCACAGCAAACCTCTTTCGAGACCGGTAGGGTTTTAACCCTTCACGCTGTGTGCGAAATTACGCACTCATACATTTAAAAATTAAACAAATCAAGCTTCTAAAAACTTATTTTTTTAACGTATTCCTTGTTTTTTATTAGACTAAATAAATTGAAATCAAACTTTCTAGCCCGATCTAGCTCAAACTTGTAGTTTTTGCTGTTATCTTTAAATAATACATTAATTTTCGTTTCGCCTGTTTTGTTAAGCAACTCATTAAGGTCTTTAAGTTTTTTTTTATCACTTAATTCAATTGATACGCTTTCATAAGTTTTATTAACTAGATCCGATAAATCTACAAGTTTTCTGATATTTATTCTTCTTTGAGTGTTTTCTTTACTATTTCTCTCTTTTTGCAAGGTAAGTACAAATGAATTTGACTCTTTTAGCTTCTCTCTGTTCAAAGTTAGAAGGTCAGAAAATAAAAATATTTCAAACTCGCTATAATTATCACTAAATTTTATAATGGCGAACGATGTCCCTTTTGCACTTTTCTTTTCCTGTATTGACATTATTGTACCTGCAACTAAAGCTTCTGATTTGCTGCTGTTTACAAAATTTTTATAAGACTCTATATCAAGTTGTGTAAAAAATTCTTTGTATTCATTTAATGGATGGTCTGAAATAAAGAATCCTAAAGACTTAAACTCCTCAGCTAGTAGTTCTTTACTAGTCCATTCGTCTGATGTCTCAAATTCAAAATTTTCATTTACATTATCATTGATAACGTCAAAAAGATTGTTTTGATTGCTTGTCTTTTCATCGTATTTACTTTTTATAGTAGAAATAATTTTTGGTATTGATTCAATTAATTTTTTTCTATTTGGATCAACTTCGTCAAACGCACCCGCTTTCACTAGTCCTTCCAATTGAAGTTTGTTGACATCTTTTGGATTAACACGGTTTATAAAATCAGTTATCGATTTAAATTTCCCATTTGTTTCTCGTTCATTTGTTATATTTAAAATTGCCTCAAAACCTACGCTTTTTATTGCTCCTAAACCATAAAATATTTTATTAGTTTCTGCTTTGAACTCTGCAAAACAATTATTAATTGACGGTCTTATCACTTCTACTTCTAGTCTTTTTAATTCTTCAACATATTCACGTAATTTACTTGTGTTGGTTAGGGTGGTTGACATTGATGCGGCTATAAATTCTTCTTTATGATAAGTTTTTAAATATGCTGTTTGAAATGCAATAAAAGCATAGGCAACAGCATGACTTTTATTAAATCCATAATCTGCAAATGGTTCAATTTTAGTAAAAACATAATTTGCAACATCTTTTTTAATGCCATTTTTAATGGCACCAGCGATAAACTTTTCTTTTTGTTTTTCAAGCTCTGCTCTTTTCTTTTTCCCCATTGCTCTTCTAAGAATGTCTGCTTCACCTGCTGTAAATGCAGCAAGCGTTTGGGCAATCTGCATTACTTGTTCTTGGTAAATGATAATACCATATGTGGGCTTTAAAATTTCTTCTAAAGTTTCGTGAATATAGTCTGGGGTTTTTTGACCATTTTTACATTCGTTATAAATAGGAATATTGCTCATTGGACCGGGCCGGTACAAAGCAACTAAGGCTACTATATCATCAAATTCTGTTGGTTTCATTTGTCGTAAAGTGTCTCTAACTCCAGTGCTTTCTAGTTGAAAAAGACCAGTTGTTTCACCAGTAGTTAACAATTTAAAAACATTCTGATCTTGAAGATCTATTTTGCTGATATCAAGATTAATATTTTTTTGTGCTAACATTTTAATAGTTTTGTCAATTACGGTAAGAGCGGTAAGACCAAGAATATCAAATTTTACAAGTCCAGCATTCTCTGAAGAGTGCATATCAAACTGCGTTGAAGGCAAAATTAAGTTAGCGGCATGATCTTTGTATAACGGAACTTGTTCTGATAAATTTTCTCCTGCGATAACTACACCTGCTGCATGAGTTGCCATATTCCTATTTAAACCTTCAAGTTTTAGTGAAAGCTCAATTAATTTTTCAACTTTTTTACTATTCTTAATTTCTTCTTTAAATCTAGGTTCGCGATCTATAGACTCTTGAAGGGATAAGGGTCTAGAAGGATCAAAAGGTATCATCTTACTTATTTTATCGACATGACCATACGGTATACCTAAAACTCTACCTACATCTCTTAAAGCCATTCTGGCTTTTAATTTACCAAAAGTAATTATATGTGCTACGCCATTCTTATATTTAGATTTTAGATATTCGAAAACTAAATTTCTTTTTTCCTCACAAAAATCTATATCAAAATCTGGCATTGAAATTCTATCTGGATTTAAGAAACGTTCAAATATTAAATCAAATTCAATAGGATCTATATCAGTAATGTCTAAACAGTAGGCGACCAAAGAGCCGGCGCCAGAACCTCTGCCAGGTCCAACAGGTATATTGTTTTTTTTGGACCACCTTATATAGTCAGAAACTATAAGAAAATATCCAGAGTAATTCATTGAATTAATAATATTGATTTCATGAATTAATCTATCCTCATAAATTGGAAAAATTTCTTTAGACCCCTTATTTTTTTTTTTCTTTAAAATAAAATTATCTAATCTATTTTTTAAACCTTCTTGTGCCTGAAATAATAATTCTTGTTCAACAGTTACATTTTTTTTGGTTTCAATTGTGGGCAAAACTGGGGCAGATTTTTTTGGTTTAAAATTGAATCTGAAAGGAAAGTTGTAATTATTTTCTAATGCTTCTGGTATATCTTTAAATAGTTCTACTAATTCTTCATTATTTTTAAAATAGTGCTGATCATTATATTTAACTCTGTTAGTTTCACTTATGAAATTTTTTTCCCCTATACAAATTAGTGCATCGTGTGCCTCATACATATCTTTAGTTAAGTAAAATATTTCTTGTGTTGCAATAAGTGGTATTTGGTATTTTGTGGATAATTCAATAATAAAATTTTCAAAATTTTTTTCATCTACTTCATTGTGTCTTTGTATTTCAAAATACAATCTGTCCTTAAAAATATTTTTTAGCTCTTTAATAGACTCTTCGATTTGTTTTAATTTATTGAGTTTAAATAGTTTTCCAAAAAGTCCGTGATGATTACCAGTTAATAGAATTAAATCTTGGTTGATGTTTTTAAGTTCATTAATTTCACAATGTGGGTCACTCCTCTCATCTATTTCCAGATAACTTTTTGAGGAAAATTTAATTAAATTTTTATATCCTAGTGATGAAGTACTAAATAAGGGAAGCTTACCGATCACCCCATCTATTGAAAAATTTATTTGCGTTCCAATTATGGGTTGTGTACCTGATTTGCTAATTTTTTCTGCAAATTCTAAAGCACCACACATATTGTAACTGTCACATATGCCAATATTTAAGACTTTATTATATTTGCAATAGTTTGTTAAATCTTCAATTTTAATAGCACCTTCACAAACTGAATATTGAGTGTGAACTTTAAAATTATTAAACGCTCTGACATTAGACATTTGTTCTTTTTATATTACCGTTTGAAATACTCAACTTATAATCTGCTTTGTTAGCAAGTTCTCTATTGTGAGTTGCAAAAATTATAGTTTTATTTAATTTTTTTAATTTCAAAAAATAAGAAAAAATTTCAACAGATGTTTTGTAGTCTAAATTTCCTGTGGGTTCGTCTGCTAAAATAAGATCTGTTTCTGAAATTAATGCTCTAGCTATTGCGACTCTTTGTTGTTCTCCGCCGGATAATTCATCCGGAAAATGATTGTAACGGTTTGACAAATTAAAATCATTTAAGATACTTCTGGCTTTTTTATGAGACTTTTTGTTATCTTCGTTTCTTATGATTAAAGGCATCACAATATTTTCTAAAGCAGTAAAATCATTAAGAAGATTATTGTTTTGAAATATTATTGAAATGTTTTTTTTTCTCATATAACTTTTTTCATGCTCACTTAACTTTTTTAAATTAATATTGTTAAAAAAAACTTCACCTGAATCTGGCGTATCTAAAAGAGATATCATGTTTAACAAGGTTGATTTACCGGATCCTGATGGACCTACTAATGCTACTAAGTCTCCTTTTTTAATTTCAAGACTAACATCTTTAAAAATCTCAATTTTACCATTCTTATGGTCAAAAAATTTCCTAATTTTATTTATTTTTAAAATATTTTTATTCATATTTTAAAGCCTGAATCGTATTCATTTTTGTTATGCCTAGTGCTGGCACTAATGAAGCAATAGTTGTAGTAATTAACGAAAGTATAAAAATAACTAATATAGAAATTGGATTTATTTCACTTGGCATTTCTTCTAAGAAATAAATATCTGCTGGAAAAATTTCTAAATGTAAAATAGTAGATAAAAATACTCTTATTTGTTCTATGTATGTTGCGAATAAGACTCCTAAAAACAAGCCAGTAATAGTGGCTGTTAAACCAATCGTAAAACCTGTTAAAAAAAATGACTTAACTATAGAGTTGTTACTAAGTCCTAAAGTCTTCAGTATGGCTATTTCTTTGGTCTTATTTTTTATTAAAATTGTTAAACCTGAAACAATGTTGAAAGCGGCAACAATTATAATAAGTGTTAAAATTATAAACATTACATTTCTTTCTACTTTTAAAGCACCAAAAAAAGACTTATTTAGATCAATCCAACTATAAATATATAGATTGCTTTCTATTTTTTGAATTTGATCTTTAATACTATCAGCTTCTAAAGGATTCTGAAGATAGATTTCTAAATTAATTTCTTCTGGTGATTTATTAAAAAAGTTAAGGGTCTCGTTGAGATTTAAAAAAATGATATTTTGATCAAATTCATAAAACCCGCTGCCAAAAATGCCTTTAACAATATAAGTTTCTTGCTTTGGCAGTCCACCAAAAGGTGTGCTTATAAATGATGAAGAAAGTAAGTTTATTTTATCTCCAGGTTTTAAGTTTAAATTTATCGCTAATTGTTTTCCAACTATGACTTCATTATTTTTAATCGTATTTTTTTTCCCTTCTATTAAAATTTTTTTTAAAAAGGCTAAATTTTTTTTATTATTTTGATCAAGCCCTTTTATAATTACACCTTTAGTAGTTTCAGAATTCATGACAACCCCCTCACCGCTATAGGAATCTAAAAATTCTATTCCTTTAAAATTATCTTTAAGTTTTTTTTTATATTCGCTATCAATTTTTACATTATTATAAGGCTTAATTATTATATGTGGATTAAAGCCAAGAATTTTATTTGTAAGATCTGTTCTAAAACCATTCATTACAGACATAACTATTATTAAAATAGCTACACCTAACATAATACCAATAAATGAAAACGTAGAGATGACCTTTAAAAAACCTTCTTTTTTTTTAGGTCTTAAATTTCTTAATGCTATTAATTTTTCAACTGAGCTGAACAATTTATTTTTTTAATTTTTCTTTTATTTCTTTTAAACTTAATATTTCTGTATCCTTGCCAACTTCTTTAAATTCAAACTTATCAGACTCAGATTTTGAGCCAATTATAATTTGATATGGTATACCTAGTAAATCATGTTTTTTAAATTTAGCCGAAATATTTTCATTAATATCATCTAGAAGAACATCTATTCCGACTTCTTTTAATCCATTGTATATTATATTTGCTTTATCTAGGCTTTCTGTATTATTTTTGTTTATACTTGGGATAATGACTGCATCAAAAGGTGAGACTGATTTTGGCCATTTCATTACTTCGTCTTTAAATTTTGCTTCAATAATTGCTCCAACTAACCTGGACACCCCTATTCCATACGAACCCATTTTGACAGCTACTTTTTTTCCTTCTGGATGATCTATTAAACAATTTAAAGGCTTGGAATATTTGTCGCCAAAATAAAAAATGTGGCCAACTTCTATTCCTTTAGTTATGATTTGGTTTTGTTTTTCTACTTTTTTTTCAAAACTATTTTTATCAAATTTTTCATCTGTCACTGCATAAAATGATGAAAAATCATTTCTCATTTTTTCTAATGAATCTTTTTCAAAATTATAACTGCTTAATTTAATGTTAAAAATATTTTTGTCAGCATAGACATTGCTTTCCCCAGTTTCAGCCAAGATTATGAATTCATGAGACAAGTCACCACCTATAGGACCTGTGTCGGCAGCCATTGGTATTGCTTGAAGTTCCAGTTTGTTGAAAGTCTTAAGATAAGCATAAAACATTTTATTATATGACTGTTTAGCTTTTTCGTCTTCAACATCAAAAGAGTAGGCATCTTTCATGTAAAACTCTCTACATCTCATAATTCCAAATCTTGGTCTTATTTCATCCCTGAATTTCCATTGTATGTGATAAAGCATTTGAGGAAGAGATTTATAAGACTTGATGCTAGACCTAAAAATTTCTGTAATTAGTTCTTCATTGGTTGGTCCATAAAGCATCTCTCTTCCTTGTCGATCTTTAATCCTCAACATTTCTTCACCATAGTCATTATATCTTCCACTTTCTTTCCAGATATCTGCTGATTGTATTGTAGGCATTAACATTTCTTGAGCACCAATATTGTTTTGGTTCTCTCTAACAATAGACTCAATTTTTTTCATAACTTTAAACCCTAACGGTAACCAAGAATATATTCCTGAGGCCGATTGTTTGATCATACCTGCTCTAAGCATCAATTGGTGTGATTTTATTTTTGCATCTGCAGGCAAGTCTTTAATTAAAGGTAAAAATAACTTTGATAGTAACATTAAAGTAAATAGCCTCTTAAGTTAAAATAATTGTTAGTAGTAAGATAGTATATTACAAAAAAAATTATTGAAGTAATTAAAGTTGTTATTAAAAATTTTTTAGCAATCCTTGGGTTTTTTGGTGCTCCAGGATCATTTCCGCGAAGTTCTTCTTTAAATTCTATGTTCTGAGATTTTATTCCCACGGGCAAAACTGAAAAGAAAACTATCCACCAAATACAAATATAAACAATGATAGCGCCTGTTGTTCCCATTAAATTCTAGAAATATTGATTGTTGTGTAGGGTTTTTTTCCTGTTCTATCTTTTACTATTTTTTTACAATTCTGTTTTAATGTTTCTATTAAATTTTGCTCTTGTTTTTTGCTTTGAATAGAAAATGTTCTACAAATATTATCAATTTCATCTTCCATATCAAAAATAAAAGAATCTGAAATATTATCTGCTGGAATGCCTTTAAATGAAATAATGGGTTTTTTTACTTTTCCATTATTAGAAACTAATATTGTCACTTCTAGATAGCCATTAATAGCAATATTTTTTCTCTCTTTTATAGAGCTAGAATTCTCTCTAACACCTATAAAACCATCTAAGTACATTCTGCCAGATGGTGCTTTATCTATTATTTGAGGGCTATTATTGGAAGAAATTTCTATAATATCCCCATTTTCCACTTGCAATGTGTAAGGTACTTTCATTTCTTTAGCAAATTTAGCTTGTTCTTGCATATGTCTGTGTTCACCATGCACAGGTATAACTGCTTTTGGTTTTACCCAATCATACATGTCTTTTAAATCATCTCTATTAGGATGCCCTGAAACATGTACAAAAGAGTTTTCCTCTGTGATGATTTCAATTTCATTCCTAACTATTTCATTGTGCATAATATAAAGTTTTTTTTCATTTCCAGGAATTATTTTTGAAGAAAAAATTATGGTATCACCTTTTTCTAAATAAACATCTGGATGAGTTCCGTTAACTATTCTTTTGGTCGCTCCCATTGGCTCACCCTGACTTCCCGTGCTTAAATAAATTATTTTTTCTCTTGCAATTTTTTTTGCATCACGAGGATCAACTGGTTCTATTAAATTTTGCAAATAACCACATTGTCTTGCAGCTTTATAAATTCTGTGCATGGATCTACCAACTAATGATATTTGTCTATTAGTTTTTTTTGCACAATAAAAAATCGTCTCCATACGAGCTACATTTGAAGCAAATGTAGTCACAACAATTTTTTTTTTTTGTTTTGATATAATGTTTAACAAACTATCACGAACGTCAGACTCCGACCCGGCTCTACCTTCATTAAAAACATTTGTAGAGTCACAAATCATTGCTAAAACATTTTGATTTCCTATATGTTTTAATTTTTCTTCGTCAACTTTTTCTCCAATTAATGGGTTAGGATCACACTTCCAATCACCTGTGTGTAAAATAATTCCAGCTGGGGTTTTTATGCTTAATCCATTTGGTTCTAAAATTGAATGAGTTAATGTAATAAATTCTATTTCGAATTCACTTAATTTTATCTTTCCATTAAGCTTAACGATTTGAAGGTAGTTTGATATATCGATTTTTTTTTCTTTAAATTTCTCTCTAACAAGTGCTGCTGTAAAAGGAGTGGCATATATTTTACATTTCAACTCAGGCCAAATAACTGCAACTGCACCTACATGGTCTTCATGGGCATGAGTAAGAACAATCCCTAAAAGGTCATTTTTTTTTTCTATAAGGAATCCAGGATCTGGATAAATTAAATCTATACCAGGGATCGAGTCATCAGCAAAAGTAACCCCCATATCAACTGCTATCCATTTTTCATTGTCCTCTTTTCCATAAGCATAAAGATTTAAATTCATACCTATTTCACCTGAGCCACCTAAGGGACAAAATAAAAGTTTGTTTTTAGTCATTTTATTAAATTTTTATAAATAAACATAATTCCTTTTATAGTAATATGTTTGTCAATTGTTGAATTATTATTAATAGACTTGGCAAATATTTCCGCGTAACCGCCTGTTAGGATTATCTTAAATTTTATTTTGAATTTTAAATTAATTTTTTTAATTATATTACATATTAAACCCTGATAACCCCAAAGAAAACCAGCATTCAAAGCATCTTTAGTATTTTTACCGTATACTTTTGAATTAGATTTTAGATCAAACTTTGGCAAAGAGCCTGTAGATTTATTTAAATTAAGAATAGATAGCCAAACACCTGGAGCGATTACCCCGCCTTCATAAATTCCCGGTTTTTTTACAATGTCAAAAGTAGTTGCTGTACCAAAATCAACTATTAAACAATCTGTTTTAAATAAATTAAATGCACTTATTGCATTCGCTATTCTATCTGAGCCTAATTGCTTATAATCATCAATATTAATTTTTATTATTTTTTTTAAAGGAAGATTTTTAATTTCTATACATTTATATTTCTTCTTTAGAAGAAATCTGTTTATTTTATTATAAATACGTGGTGCCACGCTTGAAAATAATATTTTTTTACTTATTTTCTTTTTTAAAATTGGAATAAAAAATCTAGCAAGGTTATTGTTAATTAATAGTTTTTTAGTTTCAACATTGTATTCTTTAGCAATCTTAGAATTCTTATTAATTAAACAAATCTTAATTAATGTATTACCTATGTCTCCTACTAAATAGTCCATTTCTTTAAATATATTTATTTTTAATGTATGTAAAATTATTATTATTTAAATCGTTTATCATTTTTTCATATGAGTTCTTAATTTTTTTGATGATATGCAAGTTTTTAATAATTATTGGTGAGTGATCATTGAGACAAGTAAAAAGCATTTTTTTATTATATGGAGAAATAACTGTATTTATACCTATTCCTGAAATTAAAAATTTATCATTATTATATTCGACCACCTCTTGTAAAATTCCACAAAATTTTTTATTTTCAATTAACAAATCATTAGGTTTTTTTATTATTATTTTTTTACTAGTATAATTTTTTAGTATTTTTTTTATAATTTTAGCGTTTATCATTAAAAAGTTTTCAATTTTTATTTTTGCAAAATTTACTTTAAAAAATATTGAAATAAAAATATTTCCTTTTTTTGAAATCCATTTCTTTCCCATGGTTCCTCTTCCATTTATCTGCATATCTGAAACGATAAAACCTGATGTAATTTTTTTTCTTTGAATTAACTTAATAGCTTTGTCATTAGTGCTTTTTACACTTTTAAATTTGATAATTTTCAACTTCATTAATTTATGATTAATGTCTTGACTATATTATTTAAGAAAGATGGATACATGAAAAATGTTATAAGTATGAAACTACTTAAAATCAAAGTAGTTGATATTCCAAAATTTTTTATTTGATCAAAAGATTTACTTGCATCATCAAAATAAATAATTTTTATAATTCTTAAATAGTAAAATGCAGATATAACGGTACTTAATAATCCTATAATTGCAAGCATGTACATTTTACTCTCTATCACAGACATAAAAATATAAAATTTTGCAAAAAAGCCTGCCAATGGGGGTATACCTGCTAATGAAAATAAAATAATTAATAATGAAATTGACAGCATTGGGTGACGCTTCGATATGCCTGATAAATCAGTCAAATTTTCACAATATCTTCCATCTTTTTTCATTAAAAAAATACAAGCAAAAATTCCAAGGTTCATGATTACATAAATAGTAATGTAGGCAATACTACTGCTATAGCCTGTTAATGTGTTGGTAGAAATCCCTGCTAATGCAAAGCCAATATGGCCAATAGAGCTATAAGCTATAAGTCTTTTAATGTTGGATTGACCAATTGCAGCTACCGCTCCTAAAATCATAGAAGAAAGAGAAATAAAAATTAAAATAGGTTGCCATTGATCAGCTATTTCACCAAAAGGTATTTGCATAAATCTTATAAAAACAGCAATGCCGGCGATTTTTGGTACAACTGCAAAAAAACTTGTAACAGAACTTGGGGCGCCTTCGTAAACATCTGGCGTCCACATATGAAATGGAACAGCAGAAACTTTGAAAGCCAAACCCACTAAAACAAAAACCATTGCAAATACAGTTCCTATATTTTCAGTGTTTGTGTTTAACTTAATAATTTCAAAGTTGGTTGAACCGCTAAAACCATACAGAATAGAACAGCCGTAAAGCAATAATCCTGACGCTAGTGAACTTAAAATAAAATATTTTAATCCTGACTCGTTAGATTTTAAATTTTCTCTGTCTAATGATGCTAAGATGTATAATGATAATGACTGTAATTCTAAACCTAAATAAAATAGTATTAAATCGTTCGCACTAATCATAATAAACATGCCCAAAACTGACAGAAGTAATACTAAAGAATATTCAAAATAATTTATCTTGGTTTCTTTAATAAAATTTTGTGTGATTAATAATATAAATAAAGTTCCTATAAGAATTAAAATTTTAAAAAAATTTGTAAATGAATTAGATACAAAACTATCTGAAAATAACTTAAACGATTCATCGAAGGAATTTAAAATAATTAATGTTAAGGCGATTACTATTCCGTAAATAATACTTGTTACAAGAACGTAACTATTTTTAAAAAAGACGCCAATCATTAAAGTTATTAATATTGAAATTGTCAGAAATATTTCTGGTAAAAAAAAACTTATATTTTCCATTATTTGACCGTGCTTAAAATTAAATTCATTTGATAATCATTAATTAGTTTATCAACTGAAACATGTATAGTATCTAAAATTAAATTTGGATAAAAACCAAGTAATAATGTTAATCCTGCAAGCAAGAATAATATTGAACTTTCGGAAAAATTTAAATCTTTTAACTCACTTAATTCCTTTTTTTCTAATTTCCCAAAAATTACCCTTTTATACAACCAAAGCATATAAGCTGCGCCAAGGATAACTCCAATACTTGCAAGGATGGCGACTAAAAAATTCTTTTGAAAAGCACCTAATAAAACTAATATTTCTCCAACAAACCCACTAGTTCCTGGTAAACCTACAGCTCCTAGCATAAATACAGCAAATACTAATGAGTATTTAGGTAGAATGTTAACTAGCCCTCCATAAGAACTTATAAGTCTTGAATGAACTCTATCGTATACAACACCAACGCATAAGAAGAGAGCTGCTGAAATAAGACCATGACTTAGCATTTGAAAAATACTTCCTTCTATTCCTTGTTTTGTAAAAGTAAAAATACCAAGCGTCACAAACCCCATGTGTGCTACTGAAGAATATGCAATAAGTTTTTTCATATCTTCTTGCATTAAAGCCACTAAAGATGTGTAGATGATTGCAATAATACTTAATGTATAAACCAAAGGCACAAAATGTTCAGAGGCAACTGGAAACATACCAATAGAAAATCTTAAAAAACCGTACCCAGCCATTTTGAGTAAAATAGCTGCAAGAATAACTGAGCCTGCTGTAGGCGCTTCAACATGGGCATCTGGTAACCAAGTGTGCACTGGCCACATGGGCATTTTTACTGCAAAAGAACTAAAAAAAGCTAACCAAAGAACGTATTGATATTCTACTGGAATTTTAATTTGAAAAATTTTAACTACATCAGTGGTTCCGGTAATCCAATAAATTGAAATAATTGCAACCAACATAAGTACGGACCCTAAAAGAGTAAATAAAAAAAATTTGAAAGCTGCATAAACTCTTTTTGGGCCACCCCATATTCCAATTATTAAAAACATAGGTATTAAACCAGCTTCAAAAAATAAGTAAAAAATTATTAAATCTAAAGAACAAAAAACTCCGATCATAAACGACTCTAAAACAAGAATGGCAATTAAAAATTCTTTTAGTCGAACTTTAACGCTATTGATGCAAGATATTATACAAATTGGGGTAATGAATGCAGTAAGAACAATAAATAAAATTGATATTCCGTCGACACCAAATTTAAATTTTATGTACCCACTTATCCAATTTTTTTCTTCAATAAATTGAAAATCTGCTGTGTTTTTGTCAAATGCATACCACAAAAAAATAGCTAAAAATAAAGTAACTACGCTAGTAAATAAAGAAAGATAAATTACATTCTTATTTTCACTGCTTTTATTGTTAAAAATAAAAATAAAAATAGCTCCTAAAAAAGGTAGTAAGGTAATTGACGATAATATTGGAAAATTCATTTTTATTTAATTATTAAATAAGTAAGTAAAAAAGAAAGTCCTAAGAGCATTACAAATGCATAATCGTAAATGAAACCACTTTGAAACTTTACAGCTTTATTTGAAAAAAATTTAATAACTTTTGAAAAACCATCTGGGCCATATCGATCAATAGTATTTTGGTCACCTTTTTTCCACAAAATAAAACCTAAAAATTTAATTGGTTTAACAAATAAAAATTCATAAAGCTCATCGAAATACCATTTGTTTAACAAAAAATCATACAAGGGCTCATTAAATTTTTTTAGCCCGTTTAATATTGCTGTGTCTTTAATATATAAATAATATGAAAGAGGTATTCCTATAACAACCAGTGTTGGAGTTATTATTAAAAGCCAAAGCGGTAAATGTATATGTTCTATTTCTTTTAAAAAGAATATAGAATTTTTCCAAAAGTCTAAATAGTGGTGTCCTATTAACGTTTCCTTAAATAAATACCCAGCAAATACAGCTCCTAATGCAAGTAATATTAAAGGTAAAAGCATACTCATTGGCGACTCGTGCGCTTTCTCTATTGGTATTTCTTTATTGTTATATTTTCCATGAAAAGTTATAAAAAATAATCTCCAAGAATAAATAGATGTTAAAAAAGCAGTAAAAATCCCAACTGTCATAGCGTAATAACCTAGAGAAGTGCCTTTAAAAAATGCAAATTCAATAATTGCGTCTTTAGAGTAAAATCCAGAAAGAAAAGGGAAACCTGTAAGAGCTAAAGTACCGATAAGCATTAAGATCCATGTGTAAGGTAGTTTTTTCCATACACCTCCCATTTGTCTTATATCTTGCTCACCTTTAAACGCATGTATTACAGAACCTGAGCCAAGAAATAACAGAGCTTTAAAAAAAGCATGTGTAAACAAATGAAAAATTGCTACGTGGTAAGCGCCCACGCCTGCAGCAAAAAACATATAACCCAACTGACTACATGTGGAATAAGCAATAATTTTTTTAATATCATTTTGCACTAAAGCCACAGAGGCTGCAAATACAGCGGTCACCATTCCCGTAATAGCAACAAAATTTAAAGCTGCTTGAGAATATTCAAATAATGGAGAGCATCTAACTACTAAAAATACTCCCGCTGTGACCATGGTCGCAGCATGAATTAAAGCCGAGACTGGTGTTGGCCCTTCCATTGCATCTGGTAACCATGTGTGGAAAAAAAATTGTGCTGATTTTCCCATCGAACCAATAAAAAGTGTTAAGCATATTATTGTTATTAAATTTGTATTGAATCCAAGAAAACTAATTTCTTTATCAACTGAATCTGCAGCTTTAACAAATACTTCATCATAATTTACAGTACCAAAATAATAAAAAATTAAAAAAATACCAATTGCAAGACCAAAATCACCAACACGATTAACTAAAAAAGCTTTTATAGCTGCGTTGTTTGCAGATTCTTTTTTATACCAAAAACCTATTAATAAATATGAACATAAACCAACACCCTCCCAACCAAAAAATAATTGAAGAAAGTTGTCAGAAACAACAAGCATTAACATCGAAAAAGTGAATAAAGACAAATAAGACATAAACCTTGGCTTGTTTGGATCATGACTCATGTAACCAATAGAATAAATATGAACTAACGAAGATACAGAAGTAACAACAACTAACATTATTGAGCTTAGTGGATCGATATTGATAGACCAATTAACTTTAAAGTTTCCTGAGCTTATCCAATCTAAAATTTTATAATTTCCATATACGTCATGAGAAACACCGTTATAAAAAATTATACATGAAAGTATCGCTGAAATTACTACTAAGGTAGTAGTTATTATTTCTGAATATCTATCACCCAAAGGTTTTGCAAAATAACCTAATATAGAACCAAGTAATGGAAAAAAAATTAATATGTAGGGCACTTAACCTTTCATCTCATTAATTTCTTGAACTCGTATCGAACCTTTATTTCTGTAGTAAGAAACTATTATTGCTAAACCTATTGCAGCTTCTGCTGCCGCAACAGTCAAAATAAAAAAAGTAAATATTTGTCCTGTTATGTCATTTGAATAAATAGAAAAAGCGACTAAGTTTATATTTACTGCAAGTAGAATAAGTTCTACCGACATTAATATTACTATAACATTTTTTCTGTTTAAAAATATTCCTACAACGCCCAATAAAAATATCACACTACCTAATGCAAGATAATGGCCTAATTCAATACTAATCATCTATTTTTACTCCCTTATTAAAATCTGCTTCTGCTAATTTTATTGAAGTTTTTGGTTCTCTGGAAATCTGCGTAAAATAATTCTGCGTTTTTACACCTTCTCTTTTTGAATATGTCAAGACAATTGCTCCTATCATGGCTAAAAGTAAAATAACTCCCGCCACCTGAAACAGGTGAATATATTGTGTATAGAGTACATTTCCAAGCATGTGTGTATTCGTAAGATTTCCATCTATTACTAATGCATTTGTTTTTATAATGTCTGGTTTATACTTCCAGCCACCTACGACAACTAGAACTTCAGCAAGAATGATTATACTCACAATTAGTCCAACAGGAATATGTGCTGATTTTTCTTTGTCTCTGAACCATGATTGTTTTTGTTCTGCAACGTTTAACATCATAACAACAAACAAAAATAATACTGCCACAGCACCAACATATACAATAAGCATAATCATACCTAAAAATTCAGCGCCTATCATAATAAAAAGACAGCCTACCGAAATAAAATCTAAAATAAGAAAAAATACTGCGTGAACAGTGTTTCTACTTGCGATTACCATTAACGCTGAGCCAACTGATATAATTGAAAAAAAATAGAAGAAAAAAGTATGTGCTAACATTTTATCTATAAGGTTTGTCTAGTCTTATATTTTTAGCCAAAACTTCTTCCCATCTATCTCCATTGTCTAATAATTTTTCTTTATTATAATAAAGTTCTTCTCTAGTCTCTGTTGCAAATTCAAAATTTGGTCCTTGTACAATCGCATCTACAGGACAAGACTCTTGACATAATCCACAATAAATACATTTAAGCATATCTATATCATACCTAGTAGTTTTTCTGCTTCCGTCACCTCTTTCTGTAGACTCAATAGTTATTGCTTGAGCAGGACAAACAGCTTCACAAAGTTTACAAGCTATACAACGTTCTTCTCCACTGGGATATCTTCTCAGGGCATGTTCTCCTCTATATCTCGGACTTAAAGAACCTTTTTCATAAGGATAGTTAATTGTTTTTTTTCTTTTAAAAATTTCTTTTAAGCCCATCCATGAAGCCACTATAAACTCTACTAAAAAAATTGTTTTTAATACTCTAATAATCGTCATTTAAAATAACCTTGTAGGTAATTTTTCAAAATAAAAGAGAAAGCTAGCAGTCAGTACAACATAAAATAAAGAAAAAGGTAAAAATATTTTCCATCCTAATCTCATTAATTGATCATATCTGTATCTCGGTACTATGGCTTTGACTAAAGCAAATAAAAAAAACAAAAATAATATTTTTAAAATCATCCAAATTGTTGATGGTACAATGTTAATTGGATAAATATCAATTGGAGGTAACCATCCACCCAGAAATAAAATAGATCCTAAAGCACACATAAGCAAAATATTTGCATATTCACCTAGCCAAAACATTGCATACATCATCCCTGAATATTCAGTTTGATAGCCCGCTACTAATTCAGCCTCTGCTTCGGGCAAATCAAATGGTGGTCTATTTGTCTCTGCTAATGCAGAAATGAAAAAAACAACAAACATTGGAAATAAAGGTACTACAAACCATAAATCTTGCTGCGCATTAACAATATCACTCAGGTTTAAAGATCCAACGCACAAAAGGACATTGATGATTATTATACCAATTGAAACTTCATAAGAAACCATCTGGGCAGCGGACCGTATAGCTCCAAGGAATGGGTACTTCGAATTTGATGCCCATCCGCCCATAATGATTCCATAAACTCCTAAAGAAGAGACAGCAAAAATATAAAGTATGCCGACATTAATATCCGCTAAAACGAATCTATCACTAAAAGGAATAACAGCCCAGGCTACTAAGGCTAAAGTCATTGTTATAATTGGTGCTAATATAAATATAATTTTATTAGAACTTGCTGGTATTATTATTTCTTTAAAAATATATTTTAGCGCGTCTGCTAAAGTTTGTAATAAACCAAAGGGACCAACAACATTTGGTCCTTTTCTTTTTTGAACAGCCCCCCAAATTCTTCTATCTAACCAAACGATTAGAGCTACGGAAACAAGAACAGGAACTAAAATAAATGCAATTTTATAAAGTTCACTTGATAAAATATTTAAGTATTCCATTTAACTGTTCGTTCCGTTTTTCTTGTTGTTAATATTTATATTTCTACAATCGCTCATGGTTTTTGATGCTCTGGCAATTGCATTGCTGTAGTAATAATCTATAGGTTTAACCTCTATTTTTTCATTTTCTCTTAAAGATAATGTTTGGCCATCACTTACTTTGTTTTTTAATGGTAGCAAATCTATATCAGAAAAATATGGTATCTCTTTTAGTGCAAGTTTTTTAATAGTTAAAAAATCATCAAATAAATTTGAATTATTTAAGCTTTTATTTAGTAGATTAAAAATTTTCCAATCTTCCTTTGCTTCGTTGGTAGGGTATGATGCTTTTCTACATTCTTGAATTCTTCCTTCTAGATTTATAAAAAGCCCATCTTGTTCTGTATAAGCAGGACTAGGTAAAATTACATCTGCTATTTCAGCATTTCGATCTCCATGAGATCCTTGGTAAATAATAAATTCATCATGCTTTTTAATTTCAAGATTATCTGAACCAACTAAATATAATAATTTTAAATCTTTATTTTTTAATTTGTCAAAAAATATAAAATTATTTTCACTTTCAATATTGTAAAATTTAAGATCTATAGCTCCTACAGTTGAAGCATTTTGAATTAATACGTTTAAAGCATTCCAATTATCGTTAATAAAATTATTTTTAATAAGAAAGTTTTTTGTTTCTTCGAAGATGTATTTTGCATTTTTGAGTTCTAATGCAGACTCACCAATAATGAAAAGAGGTTTTTTTGCGTTTTTAATTTTTTCATTAATGCTACTTTTGCCTTCAATAATATTTTTTAACTCATTAATATCTTCACCTAATAAAGTATATTCATAAGATAAATCACCAGGATTTCCAATAGAAAAAATAGAAGTTTTATTTTTTACAATAGATTTTCTCAATCTTGCGTTTATCATTGTGGCTTCATGTCTTGGGTTACAACCAATCAAAAGAACTAAATCACATTCTTCTATTCCTTGTATGGAGCTATTAAATAAATAATTTATTTTATTTGTTGGATTTATATAAAATCTTTTTTCTCTAAAGTCATAATTAGAACAATTAATCTTTTTTAATAAATTTTTTAATGAGAAAATTGTTTCGATGGAGGCCATGTCTCCAATATGTGCTCCTATTTGGTTTGGATTTACAGATTTTATTTTACTAGTGATTAATTCTATTGCTTCATCCCAAGTTGACTTAACTAACTTTCCATTTTTTTTTATATAAGGGTTGTCTAATCTTTGTTTTAATAAACCGTCACAGGCATATCTAGTTTTGTCTGATATCCATTCTTCATTAATTTCATTGTTTATTCGCGGTAAAACTCTTTTTACTTCCCATCCATAAGTGTCAATTCTAATGTTTGAACCTACTGCGTCCATAACGTCGATACTTTCAGTTTTTTTTAATTCCCAGGGTCTCGCTTCAAAAGCATATGGTTTTGAAGTAAGTGCACCAACAGGACATAAATCTATAACATTAGCTGAAAGTTCTGAGGTCATAGACTGTTCTAGATAAGTTGTAATTTCCATATTTTCACCTCTTCCGGTAGTTCCTATCTCTGGGACTCCAGCAACCTCTTCTGCGAATCTTACGCATCTCGTACAATGAATACATCTAGTCATTTGTGTTTTAATTAAAGGTCCCATATACTTGTCTTTTACGGCTCTTTTGTTTTCTGAAAATCTTGATTTATCAAAACCATAAAACATTGACTGATCTTGTAAATCACATTCGCCACCTTGATCACATACAGGACAATCTAATGGATGATTAGCTAACAAAAATTCCATTATTCCTTTACGAGCTTTTTTAACAAATTCTGTATTAGTTTTAATTCTCATTCCCTCTGCAGCTGGCATTGCACACGAGGCTATTGGTTTTGCAGATTTTTCCATTTCAACAAGACACATCCTACAATTTCCAGCGATAGATAATTTTTCATGATAACAAAATCTAGGAATTTCAACATCAGCCAGTTCACAAGCTTGTAAAACTGTCATCCCTTTTTCAAATTCAATTTCTTTTTCATTAATCGTTATTTTAGGCATTTTCATTCTCCAAAAGGTGTTGGTCTACTAAATAAGGATTTTTGTTTTTTCTTCCGAATGTTGGCTCACCAATACATTTTTTTTCTATTTCTTTTCTAAAATGTCTTAAGAGTCCTTGGACAGGCCAAGCAGAGCCTTCTCCAAATGCACAAATTGTATGCCCTTCAATTTGTTTTGTCACATCTTCTAATAAATTTATATCATTATAAGTCGCTTCTCCTTTGCTAGCTCTTTCTAAAATTCTCCACATCCAGCCTGATCCCTCTCTACAAGGCGTACATTGACCGCAGCTTTCGTGTTTATAAAACCTAGCGATACGTGCCATACATTTTATAATGTCTTGATCGTTGTTTATTACAACAATACCTGCTGTACCTAATCCACTTTTATTTGCTATCAAAGAGTCAAAATCCATCGTTATTGTGTCACAAATATTTTTTGGTAATAATGGCATTGATGATCCACCAGGTATAACTGCTTGTAAATTATCCCAGCCACCAACAACACCGCCTGCATGTTTTTCAATTAATTCTTTTAAAGGTACGCCCATCTCCTCCTCGACATTACAAGGGTGATTAACGTTTCCAGAAATACAGAAAATTTTAGTTCCGGTGTTTTTCGGTTTACCTAAAGATGCAAACCATTTTCCACTTCTTCTTAAAATAGTTGGCACTACAGCTATTGTTTCAACATTGTTAACTATGGTAGGACATCCATATAATCCTACTAACGCTGGAAATGGGGGTTTGAGTCTTGGTTGACCTTTGTTTCCCTCGATACTTTCAAGTAAAGCCGTTTCTTCTCCGCAAATATAAGCTCCTGCTCCAAAGTGAATATGAATATCAAAATCCCAACCAGATCCGCATGCATTTCTTCCTAAAAAATTTTTCTTGTACGCTTGATCAATCGCCTCTTGCAATCTATTTCCTTCATTAAAATATTCACCTCTTATATAAATATAGCAAATATGAGCATTAACAGCGTATCCAGCTACTAAACATCCTTCGATAAGTTTTTGTGGTTCAAATCTAATTATATCTCTGTCTTTACAAGTGCCCGGTTCTGATTCATCTGCGTTTATTACTAGATAATGAGGTCTTGATCCGACTTCTTTTGGTGTAAAAGACCATTTAAGACCAGTAGCAAACCCAGCACCACCTCTACCTCTCAACTCAGAAACTTTAATTTCATTAATAATCCACTCTCTCCCTTTAGAGATTATCTCTTTGGTATTACTCCAATCCTCTCTTTTAACAGCGTTATCTATTTCCCATCCAAGATCATTATAAAGGTTCTTGAATATTTTATTTTCTTCTTTAAGCATTTTTGCCTCCTTCAGAAATAGTTCTATTTTTTTCTGGAGCTGTATTTGTTCTGTCTCTAAATGATTTAGGTTTGATCGGCTTATCTTCTAATAAAGAATTTATAATTTCATTGGTATTTTTTTCATCAAGATCTTCGTAATAATCATTATTAATTTGCATCATTGGAGCATTAACACACGCTCCTAAACACTCTACTTCAAGCCAAGAACATAATTTATTTTCTGAAAGTTTGTTCTCTTCTTTAGATATCTTTTCTCTACAAATTTCTACAATTTTATTAGCACCTCTTATAAGACATGGACTAGTTGTACAAACTTGTACAAAGTATTTTCCAACAGGTGCTAAATTATACATTGAGTAAAATGTAGCAACTTCATAAACTTTTATGTAGGGCATTTCTAAATATTTAGCTATATATTTCATTGCAGCTAAAGGGATCCAATTTTCATTCTGTCTTTGAGCTAAATACAATAAAGGCATTACGGCACTTTTTTTTCTATTATCTGGATATTTTTTTATTATACTTTTAACAATTTCTAAATTAGGTTTTGAAAATTCAAAAGACTCTGGTTGTGTATCATGTATTTTCTTTAAACTCATCTATCTACCTCACCAAAAACAATATCTAAAGAGCCAAGTACTGCAGGCACGTCTGCTAACATATGTCCTCGAATTAAATAATCCATTGCTTGAAGATGAGAAAATCCTGGCGCCCTTATTTTGCAACGATATGGTTTATTGCTGCCGTCAGAAATTAAATATACTCCAAATTCACCTTTTGGTGCCTCTACAGCAGCATAAACATCTCCGGCAGGAACTCTGAAACCTTCAGTAAACAATTTGAAATGATGTATTAAAGCTTCCATTGATTCTTTTAAATCTTTTCTGTTAGGCGGAGAAATTTTACCATCTGTGGATTTGATTGTTCCTTTTGGCATTCGATCAATGCATTGTAAAATAATTTTTGTACTTTCTCTCATTTCTTCAATTCTACATAGATATCTGTCATAGCAATCTCCATTTATACCAATAGGTATTTTAAAATCTAATTTTTCATAACATTCATAAGGTTGAGACTTTCTTAAATCCCAAGCAACACCTGACCCTCTTAGCATTACTCCTGAAAAACTATGATCTAAAGCTTCTTGTTTAGTTACAATTCCAATTTCAACATTTCTTTGTTTAAAAATTCTATTATCAGTTAGGAGACCTTCCAGATCGTCTATTATTTTAGGAAAAGTTTTACAAAAATTTTCAATGTCATCAATTAATTTCTGTGGAAGATCTTGGTGCACACCGCCTGTTCTAAAATAATTAGCATGTAGTCTAGAACCAGAAGCTCTTTCATAAAACGTCATCAATGTTTCTCTTTCTTCAAAACCCCAAAGAGAGGGAGTTAGTGCACCTACATCAAGTGCCTGAGTAGTTACATTCAATATATGACTTAGAATTCTTCCAATCTCACAAAAAATAACTCTTATGTACTGTGCTCTTTCAGGAACAGAGATATTTAAAAGCTTTTCAGTAGCTAAAGTGAAGGCATGCTCTTGATTCATTGGTGCTACATAATCAAGTCGATCAAAATATGGTAGCGCTTGCATATAAGTCTTATGCTCAATTAACTTCTCGGTTCCTCTATGCAGTAGCCCTATGTGAGGATCTGCTTTTTCAACTACTTCTCCGTCAAGTTCTAAAATAAGCCTTAGTACACCATGTGCAGCAGGGTGTTGAGGTCCAAAATTTAAAGTTAAAGACTTATTTTTTTTTGTCATCGGCATTCTTCTTGTTAAGATCTTTGATGTATTGGGTTCCTTCCCAAGGACTTTCAAAATCAAAGTCTCTATAATTTTGCTCAAGCTTTACAGGTTCATAGATAACTTTTTTTTCTTTTTCGCTATATCTAACTTCATTAAAACCAGTTAATGGAAAATCTTTCCTAAGTGGATGGCCCTCAAAATTGTAATCAGTTAAAATTCTTCTAAGATCAGGATGATCGCTAAACTCTATTCCGTACATGTCAAATACTTCTCTTTCCATCCAGTTTGCTGATGGATAAACTTTTGTTATTGTTGGTACTTTTTTTCCTATTTCAAGATTAATTGATATTTTTATTCTTGTATTCATCTCATGAGAGAGTAAAAGATAAATTAATTTAAATCTTTTCTCCTCTTCAGGATAATCTACTGCAGCAATATCTATTAATTGCCTAAATTTAAGCTTATCATTTGATTTTAAAAAAAGTATTACTTGGATTAAGTCTTCACTGGTAGTTTCAATCAAAAGTTCATCAAAATTAATTAATGATTTTTGAATTTTACTAGTTAATTCAGAATTGATTACTTGTTCCGCTTCTTTTAATTTAAGTTCCATAAAATTTTTTATCTATTTATAGAACCTTCTCTTCTTATTTTTTTTTGCAGTTGTAGAATACCATAAAGTAATGACTCTGCTGATGGAGGACAGCCAGGAACATAAATATCTACTGGAACTATTTTATCACATCCCCTAACAACTGAATAAGAGTAATGATAATAACCGCCACCATTAGCACAGCTTCCCATAGATATAACATATCTAGGTTCGGGCATCTGATCGTAAACTTTTCTGAGTGCTGGAGCCATTTTATTTGTTAAAGTTCCAGCTACTATCATTACATCAGATTGTCTTGGGGATGCTCTTGGCGCTGCACCAAATCTTTCCAGATCATATCTTGGCATTGAAGTTTGCATCATTTCAACTGCGCAACATGCCAGGCCAAAAGTCATCCAATGTAATGAACCAGTTCTGGCCCAATTAATAAGATTGTCAGTTGATGTAGTTATAAATCCTTTTTCACTAAAGTCTTTTGCTAGTTGTTTAAACTCTTCAGGAATTTGTTTTTCTTTTTCAGAAAAAGACTCTAATTTTATTCCCATTCTAAAGCCCCCTTTTTCCATTCATAAATAAATCCAATTGTTAAAACAAATAAAAAAATCATCATTGACCAAAATCCGAGAGCTCCGATGTTTCCTAGTGATATCGCCCATGGAAATAAAAAGGCTATTTCTAAATCAAAAATAATAAATAGAATTGCAACTAAATAAAAACGCACATCAAATTCCATTCTTGAGTCGTCAAACGCTTCAAATCCACATTCATATGCTGATAATTTTTCCGGATCAGGATTGCTTGGCGCAGCTAAAAAATTTACAAATATAAAACCAATACTTAAAAACAAAGCTATAAATAAAAATAATATTATTGAAAAATATTCTGTTAAAAAATTATAAATCATAATTACCCATTATTATTTGTTTACTTTTTTAATCTTATATTAAATTTTAGCTCTTTTAACATCGGTTTACTTAGCCACATTGTGTCGAAAAGTACTCAAGATTCAAAGAAAAATGGCGGGAGTGACCGGGCTCGAACCGGCGACCTCCTGCGTGACAGGCAGGCGCTCTAACCAACTGAGCTACACCCCCATTTTTA